>Ga0075841_109_pt1 | contig 27560 bp, 31 predicted proteins | sample RifGroE2_FD_67917 | JGI IMG/M metagenome (GOLD analysis project Ga0075841, IMG submission 67917) | Microgenomates (Collierbacteria) bacterium GW2011_GWE2_42_48
CCGAAGGGAAACCAAGTCTTAACAGGGCGTGTAGTTGTGTTGTGTAGACCCGAAACCAGGTGAGCTAACCATGAGCAGGCTGAAGGTTGGAGAAATCCAACTGGAGGGCCGAACAGGTTGATGTCGCAAAATCATCTGATGACTTGTGGTTAGAGGTAATATGCCTAACGAACCTGGAGATAGCTGGTTCTCCTCGAAACATGTTTTGGCATGGCCTCGTATTTACGGTATGGGGGGTAGAGTGCTGAATGGACTTTGCGAATAAAATCGTAATTTCCAACCAAACTCCGAATACCCATATCAATTGTACGGGAGTCAGTGGCTGGGGGCTAAGCTCCAGTCGCAAAAGGGAAACATCCCAGACCCTCAAATAAGGTCTCTAAATATATATTAAGTGGTAAAGGACGTGTCATTTCTCAGACACCTAGGAGGTCGGCTCAGAAGCAGCCATCCTTGAAAGAAAGCGTAACAGCTCACTAGCCGAGAGATACACGGCCGAAGACGTAACGAGGCTAAATATATTACCGAATTTAGGGATTCGCATCGCAAGATGTGAGTGGTAGAGGAGCGTTCCTGTAGCTTTGAAGGCTGACCGTAAGGTTTGCTGGAGCGGCAGGAAGTGAGAATGCCGGCATGAGTAGCGTAATAAAGTGAGAATCTTTATATCCGAATGAGCAAGGTTTCCTACGCAACGTTCGTCGACGTAGGGTAAGGCGACCCTTAGGTGAGGCCATAATGGCGTAGCCGATGGATTACTGGTCGATATTCCAGTCCTTGTCTGTAATCGTTATTAACTGGGGCGGGACGAAGTTGGATAGTCTGGGCGATGTGTTGAAGATACATTCGCTTAAGCAGTTAGTCAGTCACTATTGGCAAATCCGTAGTGGCGTTTATACGAGCTGTGAACACGAGTCTGCCGTAAGGTGGGCAAGTCAGATGATTTCAGTTTCCGAGAAAAGCGTCGCAGTGAGAGTGCAGATAATCCGTACCACAAACCGACACCGGTGCTCTGGTCGAGTAGACCAAGGATAGCGAGAGAACTCTTCTTAAGGAACTCGGCAAATTAGCTAGGCGTAAGTTCTACGAGATGCCTTGCCCTGAGCAATATCAGGGCTACAACAAAAGATTACAAAGGGGCTGTTTAACAAAAACACAGGTCTGTGCAAAAGAGAAATCTTAAGTATACAGGCTGAAACCTGCCCAGTGCCGGAAGGTTAAATGCGTGGCTGATCCATCGCAAGATGGCTAGGCTGCAATTGAAGCCCCGGTGAACGGCAGCAGTAACTATAACTGTCGACTATAGGGCAGTTAATAAATTTGGCTATATGCTGGAACAACTCATGTATCCGACAGTACTCGAAAGAGTGAAAATCTGTTCGGTGGAGTCAATCAGCAGGAAAGATTTCAACTTCAGTTGAAAAATCCTCAGAGACTATACGCCAAACGCAGATTTAAGTCTGTGATGATATAGTCCGAACTTTATGGCGACATAAAGAACCTTCAAGATTTATCTTGAAGTGATAACATATAAGTCTATGGTAGCGAAATTCCTTGTCGGGTAAGTTCCGACCTGCACGAAAGGTGAAACGACTTTGTAACTGTCTTGAGAAGAGACTCGGCGAATTTGAATTGGCTGTGAAGATGCGGCCTACTTGGCACTGAAATGTGTAAAGTAACTGTTTAGCATAGGAGGGAGTACCAGTATTTATATTGGTACATCAATGAAATACCTCTCTTTGCTATATACGTTTCTAACCTAATCCAAATGCAAACTTTGGAAGGAACACTGTCTGGTGGGTAGTTTAACTGGGGAGGTTGCTTGCTAAAGAGTAACGCAAGCGCACAAAGGTACCCTTTCTCCGGATGGAAATCGGAGTGTAAGCGCATAGGTATATGGGTGCTTAACTGTGAGACATACAAGTCGATCAGATACGAAAGTAGGTCTAAGTGATCCTCGCACCTGAGCGTCCACAGCGACGGTGCGGTTCGCTACCTCAACATATCGGGGTCCTCTGAGAGTGATTTCAGAGTGCTGTTTCCCAAATAATAAACTCAAATTTTATTTGAGAAAAAAGTCAACTCATAACGGTGAAACCCTAATTCTTTGAACCGCCTTGATTTCGGGTAAGTTTCGGATTATACTGAAATTTAATTGAAAATAAGGTTAGAAAAGGGCAATACCGTGGGAAGTTTATCGGAAAAACAAAAATCGTTAATCGAAGGATGTTTGTTGGGTGATGGATATATGCGTTGTAAAACCAATGCACATCTCCAAATAACTCACAGCATCAAACAGAAGGATTATGTCGATTGGAAATATGAGAATTTGTCGGAGTTTATTTTAACTCCACCAAAATCTTACAAAGGTAATGGAACAAGAATAGGTTACCGCTTCTTTACTAGAAGTTTGCCTGTTTTTACAAATTACTTTCTTCGTTTTTATAAAAAACAAAAGATAATTCCAAAAGATCTTAATTTAACTGCTTTAACTTTAGCTGTTTGGTACATGGACGACGGCTCAAAAAGCGGTCGAAGCTGTTACTTAAACACGCAAAAATTTACTTCGGTAGATCAAGAATTCTTGATCAGATTATTGCAGAAAAAATACAATCTTCAGGCACGTCGAGACAAAGATAAAAAATATTTTCGTCTTCGGTTTACTTTTGAAGATTCGCAAAAGTTTGTTCGAATTGTCGAACCATATATTTTGCCAAGTATGCGGTATAAAATTCTGATATAACCCCGTATCGACTGATTTCAGTTTCGCCACTGGCGAGACGAGAATGAGATGGAACGTTTTCCATCATACGTTGACCTCTCTTTTAACGAAGAGATGAAGGTATAGTCAAGCTAATCAGTAATGATTGGATTTAAGAGCGATGTCGGCTCAGCGCATCCTGGGGCTGAAGAAGGTCCCAAGGGTTGGTCTGTTCGCCCATTAAAGCGCTACGTGAGCTGGGTTCAAACCGTTTAGAAACTAAGAAATTGGTTTTTGAACCGTTTGAACCCTTAAAGACACAAATTACGGCGACGAAGTATAGGAATATATTTCGTGAAAGTTAACTTATTTCGGTGAAGTCCAGAACGGATAATACCGAGGGAAGATAGAAGAAATATCACCCGTAGAGACTAAACGTTAACCATCCAGAACGGATGAAGTTATAGTCCAATTCACATAGGAATATGTGTCAACCGAATGCGTAAGACAGGTTGGTCTCTATCCGCTGTCAGCGTGGGATTTTTGAGGGAGTTTGTCTCCAGTACGAGAGGACCGAGATGAGCCATTCCCTGGTGTGCCAGTTGTTGTCGTCAGACGCATTGCTGGGTAGCCACAATGGTATTGGATAATCGCTGAATGCATCTAAGCGAGAAGCCATTCCTAAGATGAGAAATCCATGTTTCGCAAGAAACGAAAGAACCGTAGTAGACCACTACGTTGATAGGCAGAGAGTGTAAGCGGCGCAAGTCGTTTAGCTTATCTGTACTAATGTTCGAAGAGTAAATTAAAAATAAAATTGCGATTTACTTACAATAATCTATTCACTATTCAGGGCACAACCCAAAAGTAGTTTAACAATCTAAAGTTACTGATCACAAGACAGGAAAGGTACTGACACATCGGTATTTTTTCTGTCCGGTGATCTGAGCGACTTGGAACCACCTCTTCCCATTTCGAACAGAGAAGTGAAACAGGTCAGCGTCGATGATAGTAGTTGGGAAACTGATTGCGAAAGTAGATCATCGCCGGGCAAACAATAAACCTCACAGTAATGTGGGGTTTTTTGTTAGTTTGAGGAGTTATTATTAAGACAGATGAAGAAATTAGGGTGGGTGATGATAGGAATATTTTTGGCAATACTGGTTTTGGCCCAGATTTTTTTGGCGGGATTGAGATATGAGAAGCTAGTTTTCAACAAAATAGTGGACGGAGATACCTTTTGGGTAACAAATCTTCGGGATGGGAGTGAGTGGAAAGTGAGGTTGTGGGGAGTGGATGCACCCGACAGTAAGGAGTGTTATTTTGATGAAGCAACAAAAGTTCTGGAAAAAGAGTTGAGGGATAAAAAGTTGATCTATGAAAGACAGGGTTATGATGATTACGGAAGAATATTAGCGAAGGTTTATGTTGACGGAAAAAATATTGAAGAAATATTGGTGGCAACCGGAGCGGCAGTAGCTTATGACGCAAAAGAGGTTCACGATGATTTGAAACCGAGTAAAGAATATTTTGAGAGTTTAAAAAGGATTGAAGAGAAGGCAAAAAATGAAAGGCTTGGAGTATGGTCTAAAGCCTGTGTTAGGATGTAAGTATGAGTAAAGAACTGGAAATTCATGAAGTTACGCGAGAATTCTTGAGTGGATTTGCAGATGAAAAATGGAAGCTGATTGGTGAAAGTACGTGGACTTTGGAAAGTGAAGACGGGAAAGAATATGTCGTATTCTCTGACTTGGGTTTTGAGGGAGCAGAAGATAGTTCTATGGAAATGGCTTTGTATAAAGAAAATGATCAAACGTATGTGTTGCAACAGGAAGTGGACGATGGCGTAATAAGCTTTAGATTGATTGTGCCTCCGTATAAAGATGAGTATTTTAATCCAAGAGATAGTTGGAACGGGGTTGTGTATGGTCCGGATGGGAGGATGGAGACAAACAGAAATGTAAAGGGTTTGCCCAAGAGGATTGATATGGACAAAACAGTAGAACTGTTTTTGAAACAAGTGATTGAAAAAGATTTCTCTAAACCTGTTTTGGTGAGAGCTTAAAGATGATATATTGGGAGAATGATTGAAAAAGGGACAGAAGTTAATTTGGGAGTTGAAGGGACAAAAGCGGAAGTGGTGAATGAGGTAGACAGATGGATTTATGATCTGGGTTTCGAGGCTTTGGAAATTAACGATAGCAAACCTTGGGGAGCATACTGGAAAATTGATGATGAAAGAATCGAGATGTTTGTGGACATCTTTTTTCCGGAAATAAAAAGCAAACTTTTGAAAAGTAAATTTAACTTGAGCCCCAAATTTTTGTTGGTGGCTCCGGGTGAGAAACTATCTTGGCAGTATCATCATCGAAGAGCCGAAAACTGGAGGGTGGTGGCAGGAACAGTGGGTATTAAAGTGAGTGACACTGATATTGAGCCGGAAGGATTTGGAAAATATAAAGCAGGAGAGAGTATTAGCTTTGACAGGGGAACACGCCATAGATTGATTGGGCTGGATGGATGGGGATTGGTAGCGGAGATTTGGAAACATACCGATTTGAATGAACCTTCCAATGAAGAGGATATTGTGAGATTGAAGGATGATTATGCGAGGATTTAGGAAATAAAAAGCCCGCCGAGGTGGCGGGCAAAAACTGATCAGTCATCGTCAGTCAAAGAAGAAAGAACCTACAAGGAAAAAGGCAACTCCCCAGGCAAAAATGGTAACGACTAAGTACAGTAGCGAAAAAATGATCGCTTCTTCAAAACCACCACGAACAGTGATTTTGGTTGGTGTTTCCGAGTAAAAATCGGCCGAGGCTTTCAGGAGAAGGTATTTCCCTGGAGGGGGATTCTTGATATTAAAATGAGTGTTGGTTTCTCCAATAGCTGGGGGAATAACTTCTGGGAGAGTAATCTCTTTGGAAACAAGGTCTTGAATTTCAAAGTAGTTTTGGCCGGTGATGGTGATGTTGGACTCAGGTATGGTTACTGTGCTCTGGCTGGAGACAGAAGCGATTTTGTGAGGTCCAACCTCAACGGTGTTGATGTTCCAAAGATCAATAGTAATCTTTATGGAAACAAACAAGGTCAGAAGAACAATAATAGCCCAAATAACTAATCCAACTGCGGTTTTCATGGTGCCTCCTTTGGCATTTTAAGGTTCTCGAGTATGTTACCAATATTATAGGCAATAGTCAAGTGAACGAGCCTAGAAGAAGGCGTTTTGTGGTACAATATGTGAGTCGAAAAGACAGGAAAGGAATTTTTATTAAAATGAGCAAAGCTCAAACAGAAGTTATTACTAAACAGTCAATGTCCGTTATGGACAAGCTAATGGAGGGTGCCAGCGCGTTCCCAGGAGCCTTAAAAAAGGGCCAAAAGGTGGAAGGTGTGGTTTCCTCGATTGGGAAAAAGATGGTCCTCGTGGACATTGGAGCCAAGACGGAGGGTGTCGTGACCGGTGAAGACTTGGTAGAGGCCTATGACGTACTAGCCGACCTTAAAGTTGGAGACAGAACCGAAGCCTATGTCAAGTTCCCAGAAAACGATCAGGGACAGATAATTCTCTCTCTTAAACAGGCTGCCGATGAAAACCGCTGGTCTCGTTTCAAGAAACTGATGGAAGAGGAAAAAGAAGTGGAAGTTACTGGGGTTGAGGTTAATAAAGGTGGTATGGTGGTCAAGGTGGGCGAGATTCGCGGATTTGTACCAACGTCACAGTTTGGGGAGAAGTTCCTCGGCAACATGGAGGAGCTATTGAACAAGACCTTCAAAGTGCGGGTGATTGAAGTTGATAAAGATCAAAACAGATTAATTTTCTCCGAGAAGATGGTATCCGATTCCGAGTCACTTGCCAAAAAGGGTGAAGCTTTGGAACTTGTTACCGTGGGTGACAAACTTGAAGGAACCGTGTCCGGAATCATGCCTTTTGGTGTGTTTGTGACCGTCAATGTTCCAATGAAGGATAATCATGGGAGAAAGTGGAAGATCCAAACGAAATGTTTAAAGTGGGTAAAGACGTTAAGGTTCAGGTTATCGGAATTGATAAAGGAGCCGGAAAACTTAACCTATCCATTAAGCAGATGACCGATGATCCATGGAAAGAAATCGAAAAGAACTATGCTGTGGGTACCAAACATACAGGTAAGGTGGTGCGCATTGCTCCTTACGGTATCTTCGTAAACTTCGAAAAAGGTGTCGATGGTTTGATTCATATTTCCAAGAAACCAGCAGACAAAGAGTTTGCTATGGGCGATAAAGTGGAAGCTTTTGTGGAAATGATTGATGTCAAAGCTCGAAGAATGTCTCTTGGAGTAGTCTTGACCGAGGTTCCGGTTGCGTACAAATAAGTCTTATAAAGAAGCGAGCCTGTTGGCTCGCTTCTGGTAAGATGAGTTATTAAATAAAACAATTTAAACTAAAATGGCAAAAACTAAAATGATTGTAAAAGAGGATCAAATCCTCGTAGATGTGGAAACTATCTTCAAAGAAATTGAGGCGGCTGGTGGTGACTGGAAGAAAGTTTGGGAGGAGTTCAAAAGCTATCTAAAAGACGTCAAAGGCGAGGGTAAGTAAGTCTTTCCTATTCCGGTTGGTAGCCAAGATTAGTGATGACCTTCTTGATGGAGTTGAGATCTGTTTTTTCCGGATCAAAAGTAATTTTGGCTACGGATTTTTGGTAGCTAGTGTCGGATGAAGAAACCCCCGGTGTATCCTCGAGAGCGAGATCAATGTTGGCGGCACAGGAGGTGCAGTGGAGACCAGAAAGTTTTAGAGTAGTAGTTTGGAGGTGATCATTTTTGGTTTTGGATTTAAGAAAATTGAACATAAGTATTGATTAATTAATAATATTGAAACGGCCGGTGTACATACCCATGGAGCAGGAGAAGACAAGAGCACCGAGTTTTTTGGGGGTGAACTCGATGATGGTTTCTCCGGTTTCGGGGAGAAGTTTTTGAATGTTTAAGGCAGGGATAGTGAAGGAACGAGAGCAAGACTGAACATTGATAGTCCTAAGAGTGAGGCGGACAGGAATGTCTTTTTTTAGGGTAAGGGAGTTAGGAGAGTAACCACTATTGTTGACGGTGATAGAGATGTTTTGAATACCGTTTTTAACTGAAACATTGGTATCGTCGGTACTCGCTGAAAGAACCGAAGGGTTGACGGCAGCTCGATAGAAGTTCTGGATGGTGTAAACAGAACCAGTTAAACCGACGCCGTTGTTTACGGAGTAAATGGACATACCGATAAGGGCGGCAGCGGCAATTTGGGGAAAATACTTTTGAAAAGCTTTGGCACCGGAGCTAAGGAGGAAACCAAAAAGCAGGAAGGTAGGCGAGGTGCCTACAATAAAGGCAAACATAATAGCGGCGCCGTATAAAGGATTGCCGGTACCAATGGCGATAACCTCAGTAGCCTGGGTGACAGCGCAAGGAAGAAAGACTGTTGATAAACCCAGAAGAAAAGGAGCAAAAAGAGACTGACTTTGAGACTCATTTTTGGCCAGACGGACTAGAAATTTGGGGGGTTTGATGACGAAGTAACGGAAAAGGGGGTGGAGGTTAAGAAGGTTACCGGCGATACCCAAAAGATAAATGCCGATGATGATCTGAATCCAACCTCGAGTGATAGGAGAAAGGACGAGGGTTTGGCCGAGAGCACCAAGAAGGAAGCCGAGGAGAGTATGAATTAAGAGTTTACCGGTGAGGAAGGAGACGATGGGGAGGGCCTTGTTGGTTTTGATCAGACTGTTTTCCTGATGGGCGATTACCGAAGTAAGAAGTCCTCCCTGGATGGCAAGGCAGGTGAGTCCGCCGGTAGTTAAGCCGGTGAGGAAGATGAAGAAGAGATTAGTGTTCATAAATCGGTATTTATTACTATACCAGCTTTGCGTGCTACAATACGTAGTATATGGAATCAAAATTGTTTGGTTGCTTGGAACAACAGATTATAGATGTTCTTTGGCAAGAAAAGAAACCCTTAAAGCCATTGGATGTCTTGAAACAGCTTAAAGGGGATTATGCCTACACGACAGTGATGACGGTTTTGAAGAGAATGTCAGATAAAAAGGTATTAACCAGAGAAATGGTTGGTAAAGCATATGTCTACTCTCCAGTTTCGAACAAAGAGGTCTATATTAAGAAGAGCTTGAAAAACCTGTATGGTAATTTGATGGATACTTATGGCGAACTTGCGATATCTCAGTTCGTAGACATGGTAAAAAACGACCGAGAGGATATGAACCTTCTTAAACGGTTTATTGATTCTTCCAAAAAAGCTAAATGAATTATAGAAAGTTAAATTCTTTTTCTAATCTTTTTTTCGTGTTTTTGGTGTTTGTGGGTTTGATTTATACGGTGTTCCTTTTTAAATTATTTTTGGATACGTCTCCCGGGTTGGTGATGTTGTTGATTTTTTTGATGGATGCGATTCGGTATGGATACAGTATGGTTTCGATCCAGTCTTTGGGTGTACTACTTGTCTCTTCCCTGATTAGTATTACCACTCAAGTTCTGATATACAGATACATCAAAGCGTTGTTGATGACATTAAAGATTGTGGGTGGCACCCGTCATTTTACGAAGAGTCTCGAACTGGTTTCAATAAAGGATAAAATAGTTACCTTTAGTTCCAGTTCTATCAGAGCTTTCACTTCTGGACTGTTACATCCAAGAATTCATCTCCCTAAAAACCTTAAGGAAACGAATTCTAGTCTGGAAGTAAAAGCGATAATGCTCCACGAGAAACAACACACTTTGGCTTTCGATCCGTTTAAGAGCTGGGTCGTTGGTGGAATTAAGGAGATATTACCGGGATTTCCTTTCAAAAAATGGATATTTGGACACTATGATGTCTTGGTGGAGTTAACGGCCGATGCATACGCCGAAAAAATATTAAACAAAAGACTGCCAATAATTTCTGCCTTATATAAACAGTATGAAGGCAGCGGCAAAAATATTATTCCAGCGGTCGGTTTTTCGAATAGCCAATCAGAAAGGATTCATATCTTGGTGGGGAAGGAACGAGTCAAAATAAAAGGACCTTTGGTGGTATCGTCTGTTGTGGTAATGACATTATTTGTTGGTACATTGCTGACGAGGAACAAAGACTTATTTTATAGCTGCCCACACTTAGATTCGTGTATTTTAAATGTCATTGCCCAAAAAACAAGTAACTTTGGGGTGTCGGAAATAGAAGCCGCCCAGTCAGTATTAGGTAGCCATCAATGAACTTCTCCTTGACAATTAATGAAAACATACTACACTATGTAGTATGTTGAATTATAATCAGGAGCGGACAGGCTTAAAATTTTATATAAGGGGGATGCACTGTGCTTCTTGCGAGATGATTATTGAGAAGAAGTTGCGCAAAGAAAAGGGAGTTTTGCTGGTTGAGGTTGACTTGAATAAAGGATTGGTGGAGATAGCAACATCTGGAAATAGCCATCTTTCGGAAGATTATCTAAATTATCTTTTTAAAGATGACGGCTATACCTTTTTTAGTAAACCGATCGATAAATCGATACAGGTCAAGGGAAAAACCGAGTGCGAAACTGCCTGCGAGAATAAGCCCAGCGGAGAAATAAACTACACGCCTTATATGATAGCGGCCTTGTTTTTGGCTGGTTTTTATATCTTGCAAAAAACAGGCTTTGCTTCATTGGTTTCCGTTAATTCCCAGTCCTCACTACCGGTATTTTTCTTGTTTGGCATACTGGCCGGACTATCAAGCTGTGCGGCTTTGGTGGGAGGAATCATTCTTTCGTTAAGTAAACAATGGCTGTCTATTTATGATAAAAATGATTCTTCGCTAAAAAAATCCGAACCGCATATTCTTTTTAACGTCGGTCGGGTTTTGGGATACGGAGTTTTTGGGGGTTTGTTGGGGTTTTTGGGAAATGTATTTAGAGTTTCCCCGGCTTTTTCGGCATCTTTAGTAATTGGGGTTTCGATTTTGATGATACTTCTTGGTTTGCAAATGCTTGGAGTTAAGGCTTTAGCTAAGTACCAGCTACGCTTCCCAAAATCTATCACTGGTAAATTTTCTAACGAAGAAAACTTTCAGGGTAGGTTTGGGCCATTTTTGATGGGAGCACTTACTTTCTTTCTACCTTGTGGATTCACAATCACTGTTCAGGCGCTGGCCCTAGCTTCGGGAAATCCGCTACAAGGAGCTTTGATAATGGCGGTTTTTGCCTTAGGTACAATTCCCGGTTTGTTGGTGATTGGACTGAGTAGTGTGAAACTATTTAGTAATCCCGAAATAGCGAAACAATTTTCGATTGTGGCAGGAATCTTGGTTCTATTTTTTGCCGCTTTTAATATTAACGCTCAGATGTCCGTCTTGGGATTATCAAATATTAGTGATGTCTTGGCGGCGACAACTTCGGCGGGATCTTCGGATAAAAGCCGCGACACTTCCTTGGTGCCTGTCGTGTCCGGAAAACAAATTATCAAGATGAATGCCTCGTCAAGAAGTTATACCCCGAACCGATTTAAGATTAAAGTCGGTCAGCCGGTACGATTGGAGGTTACTGATGTGGGAACGAGCGGCTGTACCAATGCCATAATTTCTAAACTGTGGAATGGTCAAATATCATTAACTCAGGGTAAGACATCCGTAAAAGAGTTTACTCCCTCAAAGGTGGGTCTTTATAAATTTTCTTGCTGGATGGGTATGGTTTCCGGAACAATTGAAGTGGTTGACGGAACGGGTTCTTCAGGGACAACGACAAGTACCAAACCAATCGAGTCCGGCGCCAAAGGATGCGGTTGTGGTGGGGGTAGTGGTTCCTGCGGAGGTTCTAAGTAATTACAAATTATAAAAAATATGAAGATAAACAATCTTTCCTTTCTAATAAATGACATGCACTGTAAATCATGTATTAAAATAATTGAAGCTACCCTTTCAGAGATCCCGGGTGTAAAAATAACCGACTCGGATTTTAAGAAAAAAACTGTAAGTATTACTTACAACATTGATACGACGACCCCGGAAATATTAATAAATACCATAAAAGAAATCGGTTATAAAGCTGAGATCGTCTAAAACTTATGAGCGTCACCAACAATGAGGTAAAAGACAGCACTTCCCAGGTAGCCTATCTGGAAATTTCCGGTATGCATTGCAGTAGTTGTGCGAGTCTGATTGAAAGGTCTCTTACAAAAACAAAGGGAGTTCAGGAGGCAAATGTTAATTTTGCGACGAGTAAAGCCAGAGTCAAGTTTGATACAAAACTGGCAACTTTGAAAAACCTCAAGGAAGCCGTTAAATCCGCCGGTTACAGAGCGGAGGTTCCTTCAGAAACAAGTTCCAAGTCGGAAACCGAAAAAAGATCGCTCGAAATTAAGTATTGGTTTACCAAGTTTATTGCCGGCTTGGTGTTAAGTTTACCGATGCTGTTCTTTATGGTGTATGACTTTGTCCCCAATCTTCCCTTCGCCAGAACAATCATGCCTATCTCCGGATTGATTTCTTTAATTCTTGCCACGCCGGTTCAGTTCTGGGTCGGTAATAACTTTATTCAAGGGGCGATCTCTGCCTTTAAGATGAAAACCTTTAGCATGGATTCGCTAATTGCCATTGGTACACTGACGGCCTTTGTTTATAGTACCTTTGAGTATGTAGCGTACATTGTGAATACCGGCTCAGTTTTTGGTTTAGATGGAATGAAAATAGGGAATCTATATTATGAAGTAGCGTCTCTTTTGATTACGTTTGTGGCTTTGGGAAAATGGCTCGAAGCTAAAGCTAAAGGAAAGACTTCACAGGCAATCGAAAAACTGGTCGGGTTGGCACCGAAAACGGCCAGAGTAATGAGAGATGGTTCTCCGGTTGACCTTCCCGTTGGAGAGGTGATTGTCGGAGACATTGTCGTTGTTCGTCCAGGAGAGCGAATTCCCGTGGATGGAGTAATTGTTTCAGGGTCGAGCTCGGTAGATGAGTCAGCTCTTACCGGAGAGTCGATTCCCGTAGAAAAAGTGGTTGGAGCGAAAGTGTTTACAGCGACGATTAATAAAACCGGAAGTTTTGAGTTTGAGGTACAAAAAGTGGGTGATGATACAGTATTGTCGCAGATAGTTAAATTGATTGAGGATGCTCAAGGAACCAAGGCTCCAATTCAAGGATTTGCCGACAAAATATCTTCGATTTTTGTGCCTACAGTTATCGTGATAGCGATACTGACTTTCCTACTTTGGTACTTTATTCTGGGAGCCTCCTTTGAGTTTGCTATTTTGGCCTTTGTCTCGGTAATTGTGATTGCCTGTCCGTGTGCTTTGGGACTTGCTACCCCTACTGCGATCATGGTGGCGACAGGTAAGGGTGCCGAACAAGGAATCCTGATTAAGGGTGGAGAGCCATTGGAAACTGCCTGCAAGATTGAGACTATTGTTTTCGACAAAACAGGGACACTCACTAAAGGCCAACCGGAAGTGACGGATATCGTGAACTACTCAGACAAATCGGAGCAGGAAATACTAGCGATTCTTTATGCTTTGGAGTCAAAATCCGAGCACCCCTTGGCGGCGGCCATTGTTGATTACTGCAAGAGTCGAGTTTCGACAAAAGACAGGCAGACTGCAACGGCGGACTTTAAAGCAGTTCCTGGTCATGGAGTTGAGGGCAAGATTAACGGAAAAACGTATTTTGTGGGTAATCGCCGCTTGATGGAGTTGAAGAATATTCACTCATACTCACTTGTGGATTTGGAGAAACTGGAAGAGGGTGGTAAAACGGCGATGCTAATTGCTTCGACGAAAAAAGTATTGGGTATCGTAGCCGTGGCTGATCGAGTGAAAGAAACAACGGCCAAGGTAGTAAAAAAACTGCAGGATCAGGGAATTGAAGTTTATATGATCACCGGCGACAACCAGAGGACGGCCAACGCGATTGCTAAACAAGTTGGCATTACCAAGGTACTGGCTGAAGTACTGCCACAGAATAAGGCGGAGGAGGTCAAGAAGTTACAAGCACAGGGAAAGATTGTGGCCATGGTAGGGGACGGTATTAACGACTCTCCGGCATTAGTTCAATCCGACCTGGGAATTGTGATGGCATCTGGTGCCGACGTGGCTTTGGAGTCCGGAAGTATCATCATTATGAATAATGATCTGGAAGGGATACTAACAGCGATCAAATTGAGTAAAGAGACGGTTGGAAAGATTAAACAAAATATGTTTTTTGCTCTCTTTTACAATGTTTTGGGTATCCCGGTAGCGGCTCGAGCTTTTGTCTCGTTTGGTTTGGTTCTTAAACCAGAACTGGCCGGACTAGCGATGGCTTTGTCTTCGGTCTCGGTGGTAAGCAACTCATTACTACTTAAAGGATTTAATCCAAAACGGTTTAATCTCATTTCCCGTCTGGCTCCCATTGTAATGACCGTGGGTTTCCTTTTTATCTTTTGGCAGTTTGCTTCTGTCTCATCAATGAAGTGAGACGGGAGATCGTTATCTAATTGATTTGTAACCGCCAAGAACTCCTCTTTTGGACAAGACGATTTGCCAGAGCTGAATATTCCTGGATCTAAACGATCCGGCAGAGGAGAGGAGATAGTATCGCCACATGCGATAAAATTTTTCGTCGTAGTTTGATCTTATTAACTTCCAGTTTTTTTCAAAATTACTATGCCAAGCCATTAATGTCTTGTCGTAATTAACTCCGAGATTATGCCAGTCTTCCATGACAAATAGTCCTTCTATGGACTGACCTAACTGTTTAATCGAGGGCAGCATAGAGTTGGGAAAGATATATTTACCGGTCCAGGGATCAGTTCCCGTCACTGAGATGTTGCCACCAATGGTGTGGAGCAAAAACAAACCATCATCCTTAAGGACTTTGTGGGCGACTTTCATAAAAGTTCGATAATTTTTGTAGCCTACGTGTTCAATCATGCCGAGAGACACGATGTGGTCATAGCTACCTTTGATATCACGGTAATCTTGAAGCAGAGTTTCAACAGGAAGACCTTTGTAAAGTGAGTCGGCAAGTATTTTCTGTTCTTTAGAGACAGTGATCCCTTTGGTTTTTGCACCATATTTTTCGGCAGCGAAACCAAGAAAACTACCCCAACCGGAACCAATGTCTAGGACTCTTTGTCCAGGTTTAAGACTAATCTTCCGACAAATGAGGTCTAGCTTGGCTTCTTGGGCGTCATCAAGATTGGTGGAGTTTTCCCAGTATCCGCAGGTATAGGTGAGGCGTTTGTCTAGCATGGCCCGATACAAGTCATTGCCGATGTCGTAGTGTTTACGGCCAATTTCAAAAGCTTTTGATTTTCTACCCGCATTTAAGACGACGTTTAAAGTGAGTCTGGCGGCTAGGGCTAGATTATTTTTGACCTTACGGTCCAGACTAGCAGAAAGAATCTTGTCAAAAAACTGGTCGAGTTTTTTACAGTCCCACCAACCGTCCATGTAGGCTTCGCCAAGACCCAGTGATCCATGTTTGAGTACTCGTCCATAAAAATCTTCGTTGTGTATTTGGGGGTCGTACGGACGACTACCATTTATGGTGACACCTGTTCCGGAAAGCAATGCTTTGATAATCGCTTTATCCTTGGTCATATGCTTTTATGATACGCCAAGTGAAAGATTTTTCACAGTTTTTAATTTAATATTTAGTGACAATTTTTTTTGGAATTATCACCACTATTATCATGGCTCATGTTTTTCATCATAAAGATATGCATAACCGGACAGATGAGAAAAATACCATATGGTAGCAGAATATTCCAGGGAACTTTGAGGACATAGACAACAATAAAAGAGAGAGTAACTAAGACAAGAGATATTTTAAAGGTATTGTTTATTTTCATGTTCAAGGTAAAAGAGGTCCGCCGTTGTATCCCGGTATCCACCAGGGAATAAATAAATAAACGATAAAGATGTAGCTTGTGATTGAATAGATGGCGACAAGCAAAAGTGCTTTTAACAGGCCCGTTTTTTGTCTGCGGAGTTGCCACCAAGCAAGAAATAACAGGAGCAAACTAGGAATTAATAAATATTTATTTTGGCTCTCATTGGTGAGTTTCAATAAATATCCCGAGCTGATGAGGAAGATGAGAATACCGCCACAACAAATGAAGTGAATTATGATGAAGGGAATTGCGCCTCCAATTAATTTTTTCATGGTTGTGGCAGCACTTGGATATTTTATTTAAACTCCACAACCGCCACCGCCCTGCTTGGGTGGTTGTTCAATGATGCCTTCACTGCTTAGCCATTGCTTGGCTGCCTGCCAGCCGGAGGATGAAGAGAACTCTCGACCAAGGAGTGTTTTGGCATCGATGTCGGCGAAGTTTTTACTTTCTTTATTTTTGAAATACAAGGCTAGGTCATAGTAGTTACCTGGGAACCAAAAAGCGCTGAAATATTTACCTGCCTCGTACATTTCTTTTTCACTGGCTCCGTTTGAGGCCATTAACTCTAAGACAGCGAGTAAGGCCATGCCATGATTACAGTCGGGGAAAGCGGTAGAGTTGTTGCAGCAAGGACGGAAAATATTTGAAGCAACTTCTTTTACCAGTTTCTCTTGTGCCGGGGTGAGTTTGATGAAGTTTGCTTTGGAGTAGTATTTCATGGCATCACCTTTTGCCAGAGTCCAACCACCGGTAGAAGCAAATCTAGCGGCACCTTTAAGCCCGCCGTCTTTTACCATGTCTCCCGCGTCCAAGATGGATGATTTGTTGGACAACCCAAGTGCCCAGAAGAAGTTCAGGAGAAATTTGCTGTTTAATGAGGTAATTTTTACAGGAGTGTTGCTACCTTTGGTGAGGATATCAAGCTGTTCCTGATCGAGGTCTTGTCCGGAAGCACTGTATGCCGCTTTAAATTTTTCCAAGTCGATAACACCGAGAGCGATCATTTTTGGACCCAGATCACCAAAAGCGGCGTTTATTTCATATCCTTGATCAGGATTGACCTCTTCAAGGGAGACAGTTTCCCCTTTGTTTGTTTGACTCTGTGTGGTTTGTTCTTGGTTGGCGGTTCCGCCACTATTAATTTTCACAATATAGAAGCCTTGGCCTATATTCACTCCAAAACTGGCGAGTAAAAGTAGGGGAATAACTTTACTTCGGAAATTAGTCGTCTTTTCTTTCATAGTTTTTAAATTTAATAATTAATTTATAAAATAAAAATAAGATGAGGGAAAAAACTAAGAGATCGACAATTCGATTTTGGAAATACTTTGATATATTAAAGACGATATTCCTGATCACTTGACCATAGACATCTTTTTCTGAACTCATTTGGATTTTGTCGAAGTAGTTTAAAATCGTAATGGTGATGCCGGACAAGAAAAAAATGCCTACTCCAAGAAACTGGAATATTTTGTATATTTTGGCTCTATTTTTGCCGATGAGGCCGGTCACCTTTGAGTAAGACATGGAGATGAGCATGAGAGGAAACACGATTCCCAGCACATAAGCGATAGAGACTAGTAGGGCTTGGAACATAGTGGGTGAGAGAGAGGTCAGTGTAACCGCGGCAAAAAGAACCGGGGCGCAACAGGCTGAGGTGAGGCCGGACATCAAACCGAGAACGAACACCGACCAAGTGTTGGTTTTTTGACCAACCCGGGGGTTGACATGGAAAATTTGGGGGAGATGAAATACAGGCCAGATGGTCATTAGCCCCATAAATACCATAAAGGCGCCACCTAAGTAGTAGACTTCTTTGTGGTAAGCATCCAAAAAGAAAATGAAAAAGCGGAAACCTAAGGATATCGGAATAAGAATGAAGGAGAGACCCAAAGCAAAAAGCAGGGTATAGAGCAGAACCCTTTTGCGATCTTTGAAGATAGTACCGAAGTAAGAAGGCAAGAGAAAGGTAATGCAGCAGGGGGCAAAGAGAGCCAAGACTCCGGCGATGAAAGAAGCGGTGAGAGAGACTCCCAGGAAAAGATTTGGATCTAAGTTCATTTGGTAATGTTGGCTTTCATTCTTAATATGATCTTTGAGAAATCGGGGTCGTTGGTGTCGATGTATACCTCACGGATGATGACACCATAAACCGGCATGGTGAAGGGGCGATAGATGACTCTAATGGTTGCTTCAGCTCCAGGAGCTATGTTGACTACCTCGAGAGATCGCTTGCTCATACCATATTCTTTGGTTTCTTGGTCTCCGCTAATTATTTTGGCTGAGGTACAACCGCAACTGGAATTAATATTTCTAAGCTGAAGTGTTTTTTCACCAATATTTTTGACAATAAAGTCTCTCGTAATGGTGTCTTTTAATTTCGAGATTCCCGTGTCGACAAAGTTTTCGGGTAATTCAACTTTGGGTTTTTGGGTATCTGTCTGGGTGTAAGAGGTGGTAGGGGAGCTTGAGGTTTTTTTACTGAGGAGACTGATGGCAAACAGCGAAAGTATCGCTACTAAAGCTGTGCCGAAGACGATCATAATGATTGTTTTGATGCTGGTAGTATTCAACATACTACCTAGTGTAGTAGAATATTTTATAATAGTCAACTATGAAAATATTAGCCGTCTTTCTTACCATTGCAGTTATCGTCGTTGGTGTCGTGATATTCAAATCATCACGAGCGAAACCATTGATTGTTTACGATGATCAAGAAATAACCAGATACGTGGCTCCGACAATAGAGCCACGAGTCGAGCCGAAACCCACTTCGACATTAAGTCAAAAAGCAGTTCAAGTGATTAGAGCCACTTACAATATTGAGGATGGTCTTAGCCCAAGCCGATTTAAAGTGAAAGCCGGTGTTCCGGTTAGACTGGAAGTTAAGGCCATTGTTGATGGTCTGGGTTGTATGGGAAGTATTACAATTCCTGAGCTAACGGATGAGGTTTATGGATTTGAGAAGGATGTAACTAATGTATTCGAAGTAACACCACCCTCTCCAGGAGAGTACGTGATTACCTGTGCTATGGGAATTCCACACGGAGTAATTATTGCCGAGTAACAAAGTTTTTACGGACGCTGGTGATCATTTGTTTCTGGGTAACTCGTAGTCGATAAAGACAACCAATCGAGACCCTTTCTCTTGAGGTGTAATTTCAAAACCCATGCGGTAATTGCCAATCACATAAAGTTTGGGGTAGGCAACCGTTTCCCATGATTTTAATTTGGGTGGTTCGTGTTGGGTGACCACTTCGTCGAGATAGATGTTTAGTCCAAAAGCTTTGCCTTTGAGCTGAATATGAGAACCAACTTTTTGACCTAAATCATTGTCAATTTCAGTGACCATACTGCCTCCTCCCATCATCAGGGAAGACCGTCCCATGTGAGACGAAAGATTGGCGTGGTTGTCAACAAAAGAAAAGAGCGCTTGGGGGGAGGCGGAGACGATTAAAGATTCAGCATAATGGTAGGGTAGTTTAAACATATTATTGATCGTTTATGAAATAAGATCTTTTTCAACCCTTTTAAGTAAGACGGCGTTGACGGCGACGATAATTGATGAGATAGACATGAGCAAGGCAGAAAATTCAGGACGAAGAGTAATGCCAAATCGTGGGTAAAGTACTCCGGCGGCAATGGGGATGGCCAGTAGGTTGTAAACACTAGCCCAAGCCAGGTTTTCTTTCATCTTTCTGACGGTAGCCTTACTTAATTTTATGGCTCTAAGAATATCAAGGGGGTCTGATTTCATCAAAACAACATTGGCCGTTTCGATAGCGACGTCTGTGCCAGCACCAATGGCGATACCAATGTTGGACTGGGCCAAGGCCGGCGCGTCGTTGACGCCGTCACCAACCATGGCGACAAATTTCCCCTCATCTTGGAGTTTTTTGACATACCGAGCTTTGTCTCCTGGAAGAACATCGGCGAAAATGCGGTCTATTCCCAGCTGTTTTCCGATGGTTTCGGCGGTTTTACTGTTGTCTCCGGTAATCATAGCGATTTCGAGACCGAGATGCTTCATTCGTTCGACGGCGACTTTGGCGGTTGGCTTAATGGGATCTTGGGCGGCAGCCACTCCAGCAATTTTTCCATCAACTGCTAAGATCATGATTGTTTTTCCTTCCGAAAGTAATCTATCGATATCCAATTTAAGGGGAGAAATGTCTACCTTTCGATCAGACATGAGCTTAATCGTCCCGACCAAGATGTGTTTTTGAGAAACAATTGCTTCCACTCCATGGCCGGCAATGGAATTAAATTTTTCAATTTTTTCCGGGAACTTAAGACCACGTTTTTTTGTTTCTTCCAGGATGGCTTTGCTTAAGGGGTGGCCGGACTTTGCTTCTACGGCGCTGTCTAGTATAAGGATTTCATCAGACTTAAAACCCTCGGCGGCAAGGACATCGGTAATTTTTGGTTTTCCTTCCGTAAGGGTTCCTGTTTTGTCCATGACTATCGTTTGAATCTTGGAGACCTGTTCCAAGGTAGGGGCGTCTTTAATCAAAATATTATATTTGGCACCCAAGCCGGTACCAACGGCGACGGCAGTTGGAGTGGCAAGACCAAGAGCGTCCGGACAGGCGATGACTACCGTGGAGATGGCGAAGGTGAGAGCGACCAACAAGGGCTGACCGATGATAAAGAACCAAATAATAAAGGTAAGGAGACCGCCGCCAACGGCTACGACGACCAGATATTGAGCAAAGCGGTCAGCTATTTTTTGACCTGGAGCTTTGGAGTTTTGGGCTGTTTCGACCATTTTGACAATCTGCCCCAGAGCAGTGTCGGCGCCAATTTTGGTAGCTTTAAACTTGACGGAACCGGAGGTGTTGATAGAACCGCCGATAACTTCCGCACCAATGGTTTTGGATACCGGTATAGATTCTCCCGTAACCAAGGATTCGTCGATTGCTGTTTGACCTTCGGTAATTACGCCATCGACAGGCACTTTGTCTCCCGGTTTTAGAATAATAGTGTCACCGACAAGAACTTCAGCGGTAGAGACGAGTACTTCTTTACCATGACGGAGTACTCTTGTTTGGGGTGGTACCAGATCGAAAAGAGCTTGAAGGGCATCGGTAGTGCCTCTTCTGGACTTCATTTCCATCCAGTGACCAAAAAGGACAAAGGTGGTGAGCATGGCAGCCGCTTCGTAAAAAGACTCATTACTACCCAAGAGTGTTAAAGCAATACTAAAGAAGTAAGCAGCACTGATACCGACAGCGATCAACACGGCCATGTTGAGAGTTTTTTGTTTGAAAATGGCGATGTATGAAGAGTAGAGAAAAATCCAACCACAGTAAAAATAAACAGGAGTTGTTAAGAGAAGAAGCAACCAGTTTACGGGGATAGGTGAAGGAAGACTCAGACCAAAGATATTGACGCCCATTTGAGAGTAGAGGACGATGGGAATGGTGAGAATCAGAGAAACAAAAAATTTGTTTCTAATGTCTTCTTCCATCATTTTGGCCATTTCACGACCAGCGAGTCCAGTGTGATCCATACCCATAGCCATAGTCATACTCATCTTAAATTTTTCCCAGAAACCCATTTGGGCAACCGGTTTCATGGTATGGCCCTGATGGCTTTCATGTTTGTTGTCTGAAGAAGGGGTTTCGTGGTGTTCGTGATCACTATGTTTCATCTCTTGGGGAACAAGAGCCATTCCACACTTAGGACAGTTCCCCGGCTTGTCGGAGGTGACTTCGGGGTGCATAGGGCAGACGTAAGAAGGGGTCATGTTCATACATTTAGTATAAGCATTTTTTTTGATAAATATTTTAATAAAGCCAGTACCGACTGATTTTAATTCGGAAAAAATGGAGATTGTTATGAGGGCAAACGACGAAGGTCCACTGGGGGAGATAGAGAGTTGGAAGGAAGCTTTTCCGGAGGTTGAGTTTATGGATGTTGATGAAGCGTTTAGCGGTGACAAGATCGATTGGGATCAAAGGACAGTAGTGGAGAAGGCGCTGTTTGTTGCTTTTATGAAAGATCCTCAGTCGACAAGTGTTAGATATGAAATGAAGCTGGACAATATTTACCTGTCCAAGACAGTTACCGACTCCGAAAGAGTCTGGTGGATGTGGATGGCAGGCTGTTTTTCCGGTGGGGAGCTTGATGAAAAAGCAATAAAAACGTTTTTATGGTATGTGGATGAGAGTATTTTAGCGAGACGATTTACCAGGGATATAGATCTGGAAAGGGTAAAAAACATCAAGTACAAAATAAAAGTGGCGCCTTTGGAATAACAAAGAACCTCCTTGCGGAGGCTCCTTGCGAAAATCACTTGCGTAACTTTCTGACTTAATGATTGCTCATTAAGCTATTTATAAATATAAAAAGAGACCTCCTTGCGGAAGTCTCTAGCTTACAACCTGCATTGTAGAGCTGGTTCTTTGTAACATATATTACAAAATGTGTCAAGTTATAAAAATAGGCCCCGGGGTTAGCGGGGCCTTTTTCTTAGTGAGGAAGGCTAAGGTTGGTGCACTTTTTAATCTCGTAGCGGAAGGTGGTTTCCCCTCCGAGGTCAACGAGATCGTCCTTCTCCCATTCAAGCAGGTCGCCGGTCTGCATAATGCGCAGGCCGAGATGATGATTGAAGGGAACGGCCTTCCAGTGAAGGCGGGCATCGAAGCCCGGCTTAAAAGCTACGGTCCCTACTCCGCGGAGCAGGGAGAAAGAGACAACCATGCCTTCAGGGAGGTTCTCAGGTGAAGGCGAGTATTCTTCGGTGACGAAGAAAAAACGCCCGTTCTGATTGGCAATACCGATATTGTAGGTATTGCCAGGAACCTCCAAACAGACCATGTTGGCCGGCCAGCGGGCAATTTGCCCGGTGCCGGTGGAGCAGTCGATGGTAAAGTTTTTCGTATACCCCCCGAGTTCATTTTTAGCCTTGGGGACCTTCTGTAACCCTTGGGGGTTGAGAGTGAAGCAGGTGTGTTCACCTTTAACACTCAGGTGGAGGGCGATTTTGGTTCCATGGCGGAAAACGCCGAGGAAACCATTACCCTCATCCGGGGTAATGATGCGACCAGACTGGTCAAAAAGCACGATCGAAATATTGGGAAGAGCTTTGGGGGAAAACAGGAACTTTTGCATGAGAAATCTCCTCGAACGGACGATATGGATAGATTTAAGGAGCAAGCCCATCATTGGGCTGAGAATGAGTCCTATAGTATCATAAGGAGGCTGAAAAGTCAAGTATTTGCCATAAAAAAAGGCAGGGGTTAGCCTGCCTAATGTGGTCAAGGGAAGGATTTTCCAATGAGCCTTTTTGCAACTTCAAAGCTGATTTCTGGAAAGATGTTGGAGGCAAATTCGTGTCCCGTGTCAAAGTAATCGTCTCTGGTAAATGGTCTTTCTAATAGATATCTTAAAATCAGCCTCCCGGTGATGTCTCTTAACAGTAGATCCTTCGTAATATCCAGATGCTCTCTAACGTGTTGGATATAAAGAAGGATTCCTGGGTTCGAATCTGGCAAAAAGAGATCTTTTACGGCTTCGTCTTTTGAGTTGGTGACGAGGTACGCCCCAGTAGCCAGTATGGTATCAAAGAGATATCGGTAACCCAGGATTAGGAGTTTGAGATCAACCATGGTGGTGCCAAAGTTACTAACGATTTTCGATTGTTCGGGCACGAGATTGTTTTCGATATGGAACGCCATCATGTGGATCGTTTCAAGACAAACAGCTATTGTAGGAGGAATACCTTTGTTGATGTCTCCCATAACGCTGTCACTAATACTCTCAACATCGTAAAAGGGGATAAAAGGGGAACCAGTGTAATAGTACTTGGCTGTGGGTGACATTTACCTCTCCTTGAAACCAGGATTGTGAAAGTACTTTAGTGGATTATAAGCTGAGAGATTCCTCGTGTAAAGGGGACTCAGGCAGGAGGCTAATCAATTCTTTTCTTTTTAGAAAAAGAAATAGCGCGAATGGTTTTATGTGTGCCTGGAGAGAAAATTTTGTCGTAACCTAAGGATTTGGCTTCTTTGAGCATTTTATCGGAGAAACCAACCTTGCGAATCTCTCCCAGTAGCCCAAGCTCGCCAAAGCAAATGGAGTTTTCGGGGAGAGGGGTGTCTTTGGCTGAAGAGATGATGGCAAGGGCGATACCGAGGTCAGCTCCAGGGTCTTTGATGTCTAGACCCCCGGTGACGTTGACAAAAACATCTTTTTCACCGATGGGAAGGTGAAGATGCTTGGTGAGAATGGCGCAGATAAGCTGGAGACGGTTGGTGGAGATACCTTTGGCAATTCGGCGGGGAATGGGGAGGGGAGAAGAGACGACAAGAGCTTGTATCTCAACAGTAAGAGGTCTGGTTCCTTCCATAATCATGGTGAGACAGGATCCTGGAGCATTTTTAATGCGACCTTCCAGAAGAATTGCCCCCGGATCTTTGACTTCTTCTAGGCCACTGCCGGTCATTTGAAAGATACCGGTTTCATCGGTTGGGCCAAAGCGGTTTTTTATAGTCCTAAGCAAGCGCAAAAGGTGCTGTCTATCGCCATTTAATTCAAGAACTGTATCAACCATGTGTTCAAGCATTTTTGGTCCGGCAATGTTGCCATCTTTGGTAACATGACCAACTATTATGAGGGGAGTTGAGTGTTCTTTAGCGGTTTGGATGAGTAATGAAGCGCTATCTCTTATTTGGGACGGAGATCCGGGAGTAGTGACGTTTTGGTTGGTGTAAACAGACTGAATGGAGTCAATAATAATGAGGGAGTTGGGGTTTTTGGCGATGGTTTCCTTGCTGAGACGTTTGATTCTGGTAGCGACTTGAGCCGGGTTTTCTTCCGAACAGACGTAGTAAACATCATTGGGAACAGAGATGGCTAGTTGGGTCAGCAGAGTAGATTTGCCGATACCAGGTTGACCGGCAAGCAGGTAGACACCACCACGGGTGATTCCGGGACCAAGAACGCGGTCAAACTCGCTAATTCCAGTAGAGAGGGTGTAACCTTCTTGGGAAGTGAGAGCGTCTTTGACCGAGAAAGACTCGACGGATTTGGTGGAGATTTTTTTGGCACCGCCCCTTGGGGTCTTTAAGAAAGGGGTGGCCTCGACAAGAGTGTTCCACTCATGGCAAGTGGGGCACTGACCAGACCACTTGGCAAACTCGTTGCCGCAGCTATTACAGAAAAAAACGGTAGTGGACTTGGACATTCTATCTTTAATATACACGACAAAGGGGGAGACCTGTAGGGGGTATATTTGAGGCTAAAAATAGTATAGGGTATGGTTAAAATCGGCTATAGGTTGATATGCTTGACAGAGTGTGATATATTTTCAGATAGATCCAGTAAATTTAAAAACTAATGATAAATCTGCTCATCAAATTAGTGAACTCTCGTAAAAAATCGGTTCGTGTTAACCGTAGTTTTGGCCGTAGAGCCGTGTCTTTTCAGATTGCCAAAATGGGTAGAATGGGCCAGCAGTTGGTGGTGGCCAGCCGATAAAACCGGATAAACCTTAAAATTTTGAACTTTGGATAAGTGAGTTTTTTTAGCCTTAAATCGAGGCAAGAAAAAAGCATTACTACCGTAGCCTAACTCGAATAGCAATGCTTTTTTGCAGTGGTTAATGAAAGGACAGTTTCCATCAACCACCTACAGATTAACACTACAAAAATTTACTGTCAACTAGAACAAAAGGCCTCAGAGTTGGGAGTGATGACGAGTTGGGCAGGCACGTCATCACCCCAGTTGTGAGGCTTTTTGTTGACTAGTTAATTTTGTTTGAGGAGGAAATAAATGGACAATAAGTGGTGGAAGTATTTGGTTTTTGAGGTTTTCGCTGGTAAGGTAATAAGGGCTCAAAGTACAGATGCGGTTTTAAACCAAAGGTTAATAGAGCTGCCGGCTTTTGAGGCGATGACTTGTGTTGGTATTTGTGGTTGGGAGTTGGTAAGTGTGTTGCCTATCGATGGACATCCTGATCAGTATGGGATGTATTACTTTAAGAGTTTGGATTGAGAGGTTTACCCCCGGTATTTTACCGGGGTTTTTATTATCTACTCGTCTTTGGTTTGGTAGCGATTGAGGGTGAGGAAAATGACGAGAGCAATGATAGGGGCGAGAACTAAAAGGGTGAGGCCAAAGAACTCAAGATACTGAGGAAGGTAGACAAGAATAAGGTTGGAGTTACCCTCCGGCAGATTCCAGGAGTTGTGCCACGAAGATGTACTGGTTGGGTCGAGTTTGGGTAAGAAAGGGGAGACAAAGGGAACGATGAGGGAAAGTAACCATGAGGGTGTTTGGGTGTCTGTTGGGGATACCTGGATGGCCTTCCAGGAGAACGATTGGGTCTGGTAGAGACTAAGTGAGCCTTGGCCACCTTCAATATTTGCGGTGTAAAGAAAAGGATAGGGATGGGTGGAGTTGGTGATTGTCGGTGAGGAGTCGGTGCTGAGAGAAGAGAGCGAGATGTCTTGGAGGAACTGAAGAGGAATGGGACGAAGAGAGATGGACTTGATGAGATTTGAGGTAATACGATTGCCAAAAGACTGGTTATATATATGGAGAGTAAAGCCGGGAGCTTCGGAGAGGTTGGCGATGGGCTGGATGAGAGACTGGATTTGGTTGGTTTTGAGAAGACGCTCGTGGATGTCACAACGACGGGAGGAGTGATTTTCAAGACAGACAGTCGGAGTGAGACCTTTTTGGAAACGGTAATCGAAGGAGATTAAATAGTTGAGGGAGTGAGGCAGATGACGAAGATTTAGAATATCGCATTCTGAGGCATTTTGACTTTGGTAGAGGAAACCATCTTTGGTCACTTGTTTGATCGTTTTACCATTGTTCCATTGATCACAGTTAAGACTTTCGGGAAAAAGACTGTTGGAATTTGGAGTCTCATTCATATCGAGTTCGGTGTCTGTTTGGAGAAGGGAAACCTGAAGGCGTTCAATCTTATTTTTAAGAACAATATTTTTCTGGGTGATGAGGGGGAGAGAGGCAGTAGAGGAGTAGATGAGGGGAAGAACACTGATCTCGATATTGTCGTAGTTGATTTCTTTGACGGTTCTGGTTTCTCCAGCTTCAAGAAGGAGATTGACCTGTTGGAGGGTTCCGGTTGAAGGGGTGAAGATGCGGGCACGGGAGGGTTTTTCTTTGGTTTCTAGGGGTTGGGGAAGACTTTGGGCGGAGAGATCCGACCCTGAGATATTGACACTAGCCAAGGTGAGAGTGGGTGAGGAGTAAGTAAAGGCGAGAGAGATGAGGTTACCTCGAGTGGTGTACGGAAGAGTGGCCGAGAGACAGCCAACAACGTCAGTGCCGATTAAAGAGATACCATTCTGGGTAGTGATTTTTTCGACTTTGCGATTTGGTCTTATTCTGTAACACTGCTCGGGGGTAGCTTCACCAAGTCTGTCGGTGAGGTCGTATGAGCCGATTTCGGAACTAGAGAAGAGAGAAACGGAGAAGGCATTGTGACTGGGGAGATAGACGGTAGTGAGGGGATAGAAATCGGAGAAACTATCAATCTCGGCCGGGAGCTGGAGTTCGAAGTAGTTTTTGTCCAACTCGAGAATGAAACCGGTGCCGGTAGTTCCCGGGATGGTGAGGGTAAGGGGCTGGGTTTGGAGATCTATTTGGCTGTTGTCCAGGAAAATTGTGGGGATGATGGGGGTAAGACGAAGATTGAGACTAGTGCCCAGTTTTTGGTACTCGATGCGGATGGGGAGAAGAGTTTCGGAAGTCGTAAGAGAGGGAATGATGAGAGTATCACCTTCGTTACCGACTGCTGGTGAAGCGATGTTTAGGTATTCTCCCTTTTTGGTCCAGTCGGTATTGGGGCGAAGAGAGAGGGAGGCAAAAGGATGAGTGATGCCAACAGGGCTTTGAAGAGAGATGAAGTTTTGGGGTTTATCTTTCAAAGCAACTTGGTAGAGAGAGATTTTGTTGCCGAATTTTTGGTCCAGAGAAAATTTGGGAGAGCCGGTGACGTATTTTTTAAGGGTAAGCAGACCGGAG
>Ga0075841_129_pt1 | contig 23267 bp, 27 predicted proteins | sample RifGroE2_FD_67917 | JGI IMG/M metagenome (GOLD analysis project Ga0075841, IMG submission 67917) | Microgenomates (Collierbacteria) bacterium GW2011_GWE2_42_48
TGTGGAATCCGCAAATCGTTTGGTCCGATGTTTGCCAAAGGATTAATTACTCCTCCCAGTACGTGGTATACCCCTTTATAACCATCCGCTCTTTCAAAAGCCAAAAGATCAAGGGCATTTTCCACTACACACACCTGGGATCTATCTCTATTCTCGTCCTGGCATACCGGACAAAACTCCTCTTCACCTACGTTAAAACACAAGGCACAAAGCTTGGTGTTCTTTTTAAGATTTTCCAAAGCTTCACTAAACTTTGTTAGTTTTTCTTGTGGCACATTTAAAAGATAGTAAGCTAACCTCGCCGCCGACTTCGGCCCCACCCCAGGTAAAGACTCAAACGCATCAATCACTTTCTGAACCGGACGGATACTTCTCATATATCGATTACATTCCCTTCGGCATATTAGCGAGTACTTTGGAAAGATCTCCCATCGAGTCTTTCATTTCTTCAGCTGAGTACTTCTGAGCCTTGGTAATGGCCTCATTAATCACCTTGACCGCCTTATTCATATTCTCATCATCAATGAATAATTCTTTCAACTTTCCGTCACCCGTAACTATCGCTTTCACACCATCTTCCTCCACCTCGGTTTTGTGAGACTGAATCTTCTTTTGTAGTATTGCCAATTTTGCAATGGCGGCACCTTGTGAACCAAACTGTTTTATTCCGTTGAACATTTTTGAAAAATATATTAATAACTTTTCTCAAAACCTATTGTATATCATCCTCCGAAAATCTTTTCCGCTGCCCCAATTATTCCCTTATCCTCAACCGTGTCGTTATTTACCGGCTCTACATTTACATCCTGCAGTTCAGGTTCTGTCCTGGATGGTCCTTTTTCTCCGAGAACACACCTGAAAGTCATCGGCCCCCAGATCTTGGTCATCTGTTCTTCAATCAGTTTCTTTTTGACATCCCGCTCCAACATATCTTGCTGAAATCGTGAGGTAACCGACAGTGTTAAAGATTTTCCCTTAACATCTACTGGTGACACTAGTCGTAACATTCCGGCCAATGATCCATAACTGGCAGACATCACGTTTATAAAGTCCATCCATTCCATTTTAATTTTTTCAATATTGGCCAACGGACCATCATAATTCTGCACAACTAGATTGTCCTTATTTTCCGGATCTTCCCCGCGTATGGCACTTTCTGCACTTACAGATTTTATTTCATCCTTCTTTTCTTCTTGCCGGGCAGGCGCCTCAACTTTTGGGATACTCACCCCTCCACCGCTGTCATCAATTGCTAAAGTTAGCAAGGCAATTTCCAAAGGCAACAGCGGTAATGGCGATACTTTTATTTTGTCGGTAGCCTCAATTAACTCGTCGACCAGCTTCAGCTCGGCCTCAATTGCCGTACCTCTTTCCAAATTATCTTCCAGCATAAGTTTTACTTCCGTCAGTAGCGACGTTGCCAACACTTGAGCCTTTATTCCCGCCTTCTCCATCTCCCCAAATATCCTCACAACCTTAGAGGACTCCCTATTTTTGGCAGCTTCCAGTAGTTTCTTTATCGACTGCCGCCCAACAATTCCCAAGACCTGTAAAACCAAAACCGAGTCGATCGTCTTTCCATATGCCGCCACCTGTTCCAAAAATTTATGCCCTTCGCGGAAACTGCCATCCGTTGCTTCAGCAATCTCCTGCAGTGCTTCTTCGTCGATGTCAAGAGCCTCTCCCTTGACTGCTTTCATGAGCGATCCCACGATTTCTTTGTTGGTAGCCTTCGTAAAACTCACTCTGGCGCAGCGACTTATGATCGTCTCCGGCACTTTCTGAGCTTCTGTCGTACAAAGAATAAAGATTGCGTGCTTGGGAGGCTCCTCAAGAGTCTTTAAAAGAGCATTAAATCCCGCCGTTGACACCATGTGCACTTCATCGATAATGTAAACCTTTTTAGGCAGCTGCACGGGGGCCAAACGCACCTTTTCGCGTAGGTCTCGGATATCATCCACCAAACCACTGGAGGCGGCGTCGATTTCAATTACATCCACACTGTTACCGGCGATCAAACTTTCACAAGCTTGACACTTACCGCATGGCTCTTCAAGGCCGTCTTTCTTACCCTGATTTTTCTCACAATTTACTACTTGAGCAAGGATCCTAGCCGCACTGGTTTTTCCCGACCCCCGAGGACCCACAAACAAGTATGCGTGGGATATCTTGCCGCTCTTTAAACTCGACTCCAAAGACTCCCTCACAGACACCAGGTCCAACTCACCGATTTTCTTTGGTCGATATTTTTGATAAAAACTCACATTAACACCTTATGTTGTCCCCCTCACTCGTGTCAACTACTAATAACCCTATCACAACCACTCAGTTTTTCCTTACACTATATCAATTTCCTTTTTCAGACACTCTCTTGAAAATCGTTAAAACTTACTCAATATGAAAAATTAGTTCACTCTCATCGCCTCAAACCTCATTTTTTACAAAAAATACCCGGGTAATCCCGGGTAATCTTCATTATTTTCCACTGTGAATGTTTATCAAATACCAGTCACCTTCGTAATTAGTGATAAGGATTTCTTTGTCATCCTTAATCTCGATATCCAAAATTCCCTTCCAATCCGATACGGATACCAGTAAGTCATCCGTACCCTCAACAACAAAAACCAGATACTCTTTTCGATGGTCCTTCTCACCCCTTATCTCCAGACGAACTGGACTCAGAAGACTTTGGTTGAGTTTTTGATCGAATACTGTACTTAAACCACCGTCTTTCGCCAGTTTATATTTAAAATCAAACAGGCGACCGGAGAGTAACTCGGTTAACTTTTTAATCGGCGTTGACATCTCGTTCAAACGCAAGATAACCATCTTGTATCTATTAATCGCCATTCTTTTCCTCCCGATTCCGTCTCAGTTAATCAAAATGACTTTAACCAGTGTGTCTTTCGCCGACAATTTACGCGAGATGACTATCTGTCGGTCAGACTCAAAAACAACCACCGGACTTTCTTTAATGTCAAAGCAAAGGCTCCGATACGGATACATAGGGATCTTCACCAGGCTACCGATAACGACCACCGGCCCACAACGAACTCTCACCTTTTCCAAAACAGTTACGTTTCTGTTAAACACCGAATGACAGTTAACAACATCGAAGGCTTTTCCTCTTAGCATTTCAACGATGCGGTCTGCCACCCTCTTTCCGTCTTCAACACTCGATATCGTGATTTTCTCAGACATCTCCACCTCCATGGAAAATAATATATTAAGGATCTGAATCGCCCATAGTATATCACAATCCTGAACCTAACTCTAATCGTGGTGAATACCCAAAAGGTGGAGAAGGCCGTGGCAAGCCAAAAACTCGATTTCTTCATCGACAACTCTGTTCCACTGAATGGCCTGTCTTTTCGCCTGAGGATAACAAATAACAATGTCGCCCAAATTTAGACCATCAAAGTCATCAGGCATCTCCACTCCCTCTTCCAAAGGGAAAGACAGTACATCGGTCACTTTGTCTTCATGAAAGTACTTCTTCTCCAACTCCCTTATTTTCCTCTCCCCTACTACAGACAAAGAAATCTTCACCGCCCCCTTGGTAATCTCCTGCTCCTCCAATGTCTTAAGCAGGGCATTTTTTATCCTCTTCCTATCAAATGGATATCTACTGTCGGCTGCAATGTCTAAATCAAGTTTTACCATATCCTTATATTCTATATCAAGCTCAACTCAAACCACAAAAAACCGGTGTCGCTTAAACACCGGTAACAAGCTTCCTCGCCTATCTTAACTTAAAATACTCGAATAGCGCCTGGGCTCTGTCTGCCTCATACAAAGCCGATTGTTTATTGCACACCGGGCAGGCAAAATATGGAACCTTATCCGGCAGTATGTCTTTAATGATCAGGTCTGCCGGTCTTTCTATTCGCAGAACTGAGCCGCAATAAAGACAGGTAACGTCCAAGGGGAATATGGAGTCCCCTCTCCTCAACACAATTATGGCCATACAACCTCCTTTTGAAACGAACTAAGATACCGGAATTCTACTACGAAAACTTGAGACTAACAATCTTGTTAATGACTGCCCCGTCCGCCTTTCCTTTGAGTTTTCCCATAACGGCTCCCATCAAACGACCTCCGGTAAGCCCGGTTTCTGCTGCAATTTTGGCTACCTCAACTTCTACTTCAGCCTCCCCCATCATGGTTGGTAAATATTTCTCAATCAGCGCTAGCTCATATTTCTCTTGATCCGCGCGAACAGTTTCACCCACTTTTTCGTATATCTCGATTGAATCTTTGCGCTTCTTGGCTTCTTTATTCAAAACACGCACTACCTCCTCGTCCGGAAGTTCTCCCTCTTTATAATCAGCCTGGGCATAGCCCAGTTCAGATAAAAGCAATCGCAAAACTCCCAACAAACGAGCATCCCCCGCCTTTTGGGCAGTTATCGACTCAGACTTTAGCTGTGAGTAAAGCATTGTATAAATTATTTTGTTAACCCGGCTGCGCGTTTGTTTCGACGACGAATTCTGGCTGAAGCCTTACGAAGTTCGATCATCTTAATGTTACGCACAGTTGAAGGTTTTTGGAAACCGGTCATTCCCACAGACTTTACTCTTTCGAGTCCAGAGTCCTCATATGTCAATTTTTTAAATTCACTAATGAGTTGTTGTGTAGTTTGTCCTTGTTTTTTTCTTGCAACGAGTGCCATAAATAAATGCACCTCTCTTTCTGTTTTTTTGTTTTACGTTTTTATTGTCGCCTATGTCTCTCCACCAGGTTCGGTTTTTGTCCCGCCCATGACATGGATATGCTCATGCTCAAAATGGTTGTACCCGGCTCCGTTATTTACCAGTTTATATCCGGTTTTATCAGAACATACCACTTTGGCTAGTGGCAACATCAGCCTTTTTTACGTGGTCCTTCGGCATTATCAAGACATGCACGGGCGCGATCGGATACTTATTTTTAATGGCAATAAACTCCCCACTTTCCCAGACAACTTCTGCCGGAGCCTCTTTCGCCCCTATTTGACAAAATAAACAGTCTTTATCTTTCATAATTTCATCATAAACTATATTCCAAAACTTCAAAACCTAAAGAGAAAAGGGGTGTCTTTTTTTAAACAGATTATTTTACAAACAGCTTGATTACATCCTTCACGGTAATCAAAACCATCAATCCCAAAAGAAAAATCATTCCTCCTGTATTCACATACCCCTCAATCATATTTTTTTTCTTTTTACCGATTATCTTTTCTACTCCCAAGAAAGCCACCCTGCCTCCGTCTAAGGCCGGAAAAGGCATTACATTCAGAATAGCAAGGTTGATGGAAAGTATTCCCATAAACTGTAACACAGCTACCCAACCCACTCTATAAACTTCTTTACTCACCTGATAAATTCCTACGGGACCGGAAACATCCTTGGGTAGTCCTTTGCCGGTAATCAAATTAACTACAATCATTTTCAGGTTACCGGCAATTTCTTTCCCCCACCCCCACGCTTCTGAAAGCCCTACCACCACTCCTCTAAAAGGCATCTGCCAAAGCGGATACTTTTTCATCTCCACACTCGACAAAGCCACTCCCAGAGCTCCCTGTCCTTCCGGAGGACTCACTCGAGGAGTTATCTTCACGGTTTTTTCTACTCCACTTTTATCCTCCAAAACAATTTCCACTTCTTTTCCCTTCAAACTATCGATTTGTTTTACAAATTCATCAATCCCCACAAACGACACCTCCTTTTTTCCAGAAACAATTTTCTTCACCAGACTGTCTACCTCAACTCCAGCAATCGCGGCCGGAGAGTCTTTAGCCACCTCCACAATGATAACCTTGTCGGTTTTTGTGGGAATTCCTAAATATGAATAGACAATACCAAAAACAACAACTCCTAAAATAAAATTCATCATCACTCCGGACAACAACACAGCCGCCCTTTGCCACATCGGTTTGTTAAAAAACGCCTCCGGAGAAGTAGCTTGTTCTGGATTTTCCATATCCTCGCCATAAAGTTTCACAAAACCTCCCAAAGGCAACCAGTTCAGACTAAACAATATCCCTCTATGTTTAAACAAACTTTTGGCCCTTGGAGGCAATCCTATACCAAACTCCTCTACTCTCATCTTAAAAAGACGTGCCATCAAAAAGTGACCCATCTCATGAATCAAGATTAAAACCGACAACATTAATATAAAAACGATAAGTTGCATTAGTCCATTCTACACCGCCATTACCTCCTCTTCCTTCACCCTACTCATCTCCTCTACCTTTTCGTTTAACTCTCCCGTTATCTTATCCAACTGTTCGAGAAGCATATAAATGTCGTCTTCCGATACTTCCTTTTTCTCCTTAAGCGCGTCAATTTTTTCTTTAACATCCTGTCTGGCCTGCCTTAACATTACTTTTCCAGACTCGGTTTTTTGTTTGAGAAGTTTCACAAAATCCAGCCTGCGTTCCTGTGTCAGTGATGGAATCACGATGCGAATAATGTCTCCGGCCACCGCAGGCGAAAGTTTCATTTCGCTTTCGGCAATCGCCTTTTCGATATCTCTCATCAGACTTTTATCAAAAGGACTAACAATAAGCATGTTGGGGTCTGGTGCCGATATCGTAGCTACCTCCACTAAACGCATTCTTCCTCCGTAAGCCATCACTCCGAGGTTCTCAATTAGACTGGGTTTGGCTCTACCCACACGAATGGTGTCGAAATCTTCTTCAACATTCTCGATAACCTTGGCAAACTTCTGACGCAAAAGAGCAATTAACTCGTGTTCTATAACCATATCTCAATCTTACCAGAAATATTTATTTACTCCGGAATCCGAACTCTTCCTAAGCTCATCTTAAAATACTCCGCCATAAAGGCACTCGGCAAGCCGATAGCTCTGGCTTTAAAACTTTGTTCGCAGAAAGCTCTTCCATCCTCCGTTGTTTGACTCGGAATATTGATCCAGATGTGCTTTAAATATTTGTCATAATACCTTTGGGGTAAATCGCTAGGTCTTTTTTCTGTTTTGACGGTAAACTCTTCACCCGTATACTCATCACGGTGACCCATCTCTGATTTCACACTTACACTAAAATTTTTTCCAACCTTAGAAACTAATAAATCCACATCACAGTTGGCGTCCCAACTAACCTCCGGCAGCTCCACCTCAAAACCTGCTGTTGAAAATAACAGAGCCGCAGATATCATTCCTCTCAAACCGGCAAATAAACAGTAGTCATCTCCGTTCATCACCTCTTTATGCTTCAGAGACGCAAACACTTCACTCATCGCCAAAAAATACTCCGGTGCCTTATCATCCAAAAAACTTCCCGTCTCTAAAACGAGACATTACCTCTTTCAACGCCGCCTGTTGGATCATTACCGACTGTTTCTTGTACTCTTGCCCACTTTTTCTACTTTTATCTTTAAAAAGCTCCATCATGCTCGAACAAACTCCCATCAGTTTTTTATCACTCCCACTTATCTCCATTTTCCCCTCAAGTTCAGAAGATTTTTTCCATACATCATAAGGAGAACAAATACTTTCTTTGGTTAACTCTGATCGCCATTTTTTAAGCTCAACTAAAAAAGCATCTTCTTTAGGTGCCGCCTCGGTTTTCTTAACCAAATTAATATCTTTGAGTTCAATCGAATCAACCATATTAAAACTCTAACACACAAACACTCACGTTCCAACAACGAGAATTTGGTGAACAAATCAAATTATCCTCTTTCAGCAAGCACCCTCTCTTACTCCATGCCAAGCTTGAATCTGGCGAAGCGCACTACCCGAATGTTTTCTCCCGTTTTACCAATAAGTTCTTTTACCATTTGGTCTACGGTCTTTGATCCGTCACGGATGTAAGGCTGAGACAATAGTTCTTCGACATCTTTAGGATTCATTGAAACCACCTGTAAAGTAATCTCTTTACATAGATGTTCAAACTCTGAAGTACTGGAAACAAAATCGGTCTCGCAAGCTATCTCCACCATTGCTCCAACAAGTCCACCGGCATGAGTATAGGTGTAAACTTTTCCGCTATTTACCTCACGTTCAGACTTCTGTTCCGCTTTAGCTAAACCTTTGGCGCGAATAATCTCCACAGCCTTCTCCACATCTCCCTTGGCCTCTTCAATGGCTTTTTTAGCGTCCATTACTCCGGCTCCGGTTTTTTCTCTTAGCTCTTTAATTTGATCCATCATTTGCTTTAGGTGCGGCTGCTAAATCTTTACGTTCCTTGAGACCTACTTCCAAAGCCTTTCCGAAAGCGGCAATGACAATCTCCAAAGCTTTAGCAGAGTCGTCGTTCATAGGCACAACGTAGTCGACCATGTCGGGGTTAGCATTGGAATCGACCAAGCCGATAACCAAAGCACCACGATTGTTGGCTTCTTTAACGGCGAGTTTCTCTTTGTGTGTATCGATGGCCACAATTACTTCAGGAGCATCTTTGAGGGTAGCAATACCCCCCACAACTCTTTCCAGTCGGGCAATCTCTTTGTCAAACAAAACCTGTTCTCTCTTGGTGAATTTCTTGAGCTGACCCTGATCTCGTCTGAGTTTGAGGGAGTTCAGTCTTTCCAGTGTCAACTTGACTTGTTTCCAGTTGGTGATCAAACCACCCATCCAGCGTTGGGTAATAAATGGCACTTCAATCCTCTTGGCTTCTGTCTCGAGCATCTGTTTGGCCTGTCTTTTGGTACCAACCAAAACAATTCTTTTTCCTTCCAAGGCCGCTTTTGTCAGAGCCTTGCAAGCGTCCTCAAGTCCGGAAACTGTTTTTTCAAGATCAAAAATATGAATTCCGTTCTTTGCACCCCAAAGATATTTCTTCATTTTGGGATTCCACTTTTTGACCACATGACCAAAATGGGCACCTGCTTCAAAAAGTTCTTCGATTGTCGATGACGCAACCTTCTTAGGTTCCTTAACCTCAACCTTTTCCACTACCTTCTTAGCAACAGCCTTCTTGGTAGCAGTTTCCTTCTCTACAATGACTTCCTTCTTAACAACCTTCTTGACTTCTTTTTTGGGTGTAGCCTTCACCACTTTTGTTTCAGCTTTTTTAGTAGCCATATTTTTTTATCTCTTTTATATTCCGAAACTGGTTAGAGATTCGTCATCGGAACAAATTTATAATTAACCTGCCTATTTTACCACAACCACACTCAAAATATCCTTTTATGGTATTATATGTCTCAAAGTTCGTTTAAATTCAAAAGGAGGCACCTATGTTTTGGCTTGTTTGGCTACCGCTCGGTATCGTCGCTTTTCTCCTCATTGGACCCAAATTAAACAAAGAGTTAGGGTTTTGGATCGCAGACCAGGGAGGAACATTGCTTTGGGTTTTTGTTGTAGTGGCTGTGGTGTTCATTGGTTCAATAATTAACTCTTCTTTTGTCCCGCTTGCAAAAACAGTCTATCCGGATCTTAAAAACCCCATATATCTAACCCCAATACCCGGAAATCAAGATAATAAGTACCTCATCTCTACCGAAGACTTAATACATGGCGAAAAATACACCCTCTACTTCTTAAACAGTGAAACCGGCATTCCGGAACAAATAACTTTCGACCATTCCCGGGTTCGAATTGTCTACGATAATCCTCCCCGACCCTTTTCTGCCAAAATTTTGTACACCTGCAAAGCCAAGCGTTTCTGGCTGTTGAACTGTACAAACCCTTCTCCGTACCTCTACGAGTTGCACCTTCCAACCGACCCAATCTTAAAATGAACTCTCACCCGCCTAACCACGGCGGGTTTTTATTGGTCAAATACTAAAACAGCACTACGGTTGTTGGCTTCTTCCTGCTTTAATTGACATCTCGTTACTATCGGATATAATCCTCCATATAAAGTTCTTTAACTCTTAAAGGAGGAACCCTTGGAAAACCGTGTCTTCGTCTCCAATCGTTATAAGTTCTTTCCCGATCTGCACACAAAGCTAAAACAGCAGCGATGTGATCTCGCCAACAAAGACGATATCCGCCTGGAATATAACCAGTATCACAACCTCTACCCCGAAAAGTACGCCCTTCTCGGACCGCCCATTGTCATCCAACACAAAAACATCTTCGGCAAAACTGTCACCTCTCATCCCAAATCGAGAGTCCTCTGTGGAGTAGAAACAAAATTCAAGGCTGTCACTCTGATCGCCCAGGAGATTTATGCTCCTTTGTTGCCATCAACTGCCATCCACGTCATCGTCGACCTCGACTACGAAATCTGGGAGTATCTTCTCTAGTTTGCCCCCCCGCCTAACCACGGCGGGTTTTTATTGGTCAATACTCGACAGACTCTCAAAAAGGGACACAATGGTTAGAGGGCCAACCCCACCCGGAACTGGGGTGATCATCAAAGCCTTTTCAAAAGCGTCGTGAGAAAAATCACCGTTCGTATATCCCAAGTCGATTCCTATAAAACCATCATCAACCATTTCTCCTTTTATAAGCCCCGCGACTCCCGTCGCCGCAATCACCACGTCATATTTTTTCAAACTCATCAGGTCATCTCCTTTATCCAATCCCGTTACTTGATACCCTAATTTTTGTAATCGGAGTGTCAGTCTTTTTCCCACTTCGCCCATTGCCCCAACAACAACAATTGTCTGTTCCTCATCCACATTAAATATTTCCAAAACTCTCTCCACTGCCCCGACAACCGCCGGAATGAACCTAGATTTCGGGTTTAGTCCGTCTATATCCTTTTCCGGATTAATCGTATACAAAATTTGTTCAGTTTCCTCTTTACTAGCCCCTGTTATCGGCAACTGTACCAATATACCGTCTACTGTTTCGTCGGTATTGGCATCCGCCAACATCTCCCTCAACTCCTCCTTGTTTTTTGCAAATGACACCGTTACCAAAACCCCAAGTCTCTCCCCCATCTCCCGTTTCAGACGTACATAAATACTTTCTTCTGCATGTCCGTCACACTGCAAAATCAAAAGGCTCTTTCCTAAAAGCTTTTCCGACTCCTCCAAAAATTTAGCTACTTTTTCCGCTTCTTTCTTTCCGTCTAATACTAGTTTGGGCATGGGTATTTTTTGCAAATTACTAATAACGCCGTTTACCACCTTATTTGCGTAGATCTAATTGTATCTCAAATCAAACCAAACTCCTTCAGGGTAACCAGAGAATCATCCAGTACCTTAGGAATACTTTGCGACACATCAATCACTCTCCAAAAATCAGGATACTTTACCGACAACTCCAGATATGCATCCCGTACCCGGGAATGAAACGCGAGCTCCTTCATGTCATATCTGTCTTTGTCATCACAGTTCATTTTGCGCACCATCGCCAGTTCCGGCGCCAAATCATAATGGAGTACCAGGTCCGGCATTAATCCCTTCGTCGCAATCTTAGAAACCGCAACGATAATCGCCTTATCTACCTTCTCCGAACTTTGATACGCATAGCTACTAAACCAGTATCTATCCAGAAGCACTCCCTTACCCTCCCTTAATCCCTCCAAAATCGGAATCACTCTCGTGTTGATGAGATTAGCTCTCGATGCGCTATATGTTAGAAAGGCTGCCATTGGATCAATCTCAATACCGTGAGTTTCCTGAACCGCAGTACGCAGTAACTCACCGTAATCCGTACCTCCTGGTTCTCTAAAAAATTTCCAATCCTGAAGATACTCTCTGATTCCTTTAATGGCCGTTGTTTTGCCGCTTCCCGATCCTCCCTCAATCACCAGCAAAGGTTTTTTATTCTCGGTCATTTTCTGTCCTTTGAATTGCTAAAAATGTCTCTCTTATTTCTTGCGGTAACTCTGCCTTTGTATCTCTCACATATCTACGGTACTCTTCCAGCACTTCCTCTTCCGTCGTTCTCCTCACCCTTAAACTATCCTTGTCATCCGAAGTCGATATTGTTTTTTCCAGTATCTCACCCTCTCCACCAACATACTTTTTATGAAACGCGCTTTCAAATATTCTTTCTGTCATGAAATAACTTAAACCAATTTCTCTCTTTTGTCTACCATCTATACACATATCCATATATACGCACATAGGCATCTTCTCTTTTTTTCTTTCCACAAAAATCATTTGACAACCAACTCGCTCTCTGCACTACAATACCTCCATGGACCGAAAAGAAGCATATCCCTCAGTTGAGCTGTCCCGATTTAAATCCAGGGTCTCTTTAATTCTTCACTCGACAGCCCCAATTAATACCAGCTCTTTTACTCCGGAACAAATTTCCCTCCTCAACTCGGCCACCACCATCGTCAGTGCCGCGGCCCGAACTTGTTACTCTTCAGAAATCCAAACTCCTCTTGATTACCTCCAAAAATCAGATAAATATCGTCAGATCTCCGATAGTGTCGTCATTAGCACCAAAGAAGCCGGTCACAACACCACACGTCAGCACGCAAGCTACACTTTTGCTCTGGAAAACATCTCTCGATTGGCAATAAATTTTCTCCACTCACAACCTTTCTACAACTCCGAAGAAATGTCCCAACGTTACGTCAACATGGCCGACACCTCTGAAGCAGCCACCTCGCTCAGCACCGCCTACAATCATCTTCAAGAACTCCTCACCCCTACCACCAGGAAATTTATTCTTGAACGCTTTCCCGGGCGTGACACCGAGGCTTGGAGAAACAAGATTAACAATGAAGCCGGCAAAAAATCCCAAGAAATTGCCCGCTATCTTCTTCCACTTGGTATGCCTACCAATCTTCATTTCACCATCAACGAACTAACTCTCAAACGTCTCTATCATCTCTCGCAAAACCTCCCCATTACCAACGAACTATCCGCCATTATTCAGGGCATGGTAGACGTAGCCATATCTACCGACCCCTCACTCCAACAGGAGTTAGACAAACCTCTTCCTATTCTGGCTCGTCCAAGATATAACCCCAAAAACACTGACCATCACTCTGAAAATATCGCTATTATCGACAACCTATCTCCCATCTCTCCCAACATCACTCGAGCTGTCCGTCACATCCTTGGAGTCACTTCAGAGGAAATCTCTGATGATGATGCCCTCAAACTTGTTTTCGATCCCAACATTAATCCCTTAATGACCCAAGTTGATGGCGACGGTGTCATTGATCATCTTTCCCAAAGTCTTAATCAGGTGAATCTTTCAGTCGAGCTCTCCCTAAGCCATACCGCCAACTACCAACTCCATCGTCATCGCTCTCTTAACCACACCACCCCCTTAATCATTCCTCTTCCTCAATCCGAAAGCGACTATGTTATCCCCACCATTCTCGACTCTAATCCTGAAGCTTATGAATTCTTTTTGGAAACTCTCGCCCTTCATAGCCAAAAACTCCAAAACCTTTTTGACCAAGGCATTTCCCTCGAACATCTCCAATATCTACTCCCCAACGCCGTTCGTATCCATAAATCCGTTTCTGGACCTTTTGGAGCCTGGTATCACTTTCTCAAAACCAGAAATTGTTTTAATGCCCAAGAAGAAATCAATGCCATCGCCACCTCAATCACCAAACAAATAATCGACATTGACCCGGCTCTCGCTCCCCATCTAGATCATCTCGTCCCTTGCGGTCTTCGCAAAGAATCAAACGTCAAACCATACTGTCCCGAAGGTGCTCGCTTTTGTGGCGTACGTATCTGGAACCTTTCCGTCAAAGACTATCCCCGGCGTAATATCTAAAAATTTCTCTCTTAATCGGAAGGTTTTTCTTGTTCTTGTTCTTGTTCTTCTTTCTTTGCCCCCGGCTTGTGCCAGCTGGCCCAAGTACAGTTTGGATAGTCTTCGCAACCATAAAAATCTCTCCCCGTTCGTGTCTTTTTAAGTACTACTCTCTTGCCACACTTTTCGCACTTTACCCCTGGAACATACTCAATAAAAGGAGCCGTATACTTACACTCGGGATATCTCGAACAAGATAAAAACTTCCCAAACTTACCGTCGCGAACTACCACTTCGCCTTCATGACAAAGCGGGCATTTCTTTCCTGTACCTACCGTCGGCACACCCACCCTTGCACTATCTTTGTCTACTCTTAGAATATTGTCTCGGAACAAACCCCAAAAATTACTTAACATCTTTTTCCATTTAAGCTTTCCCTCGGCTATATCATCTAGCTCACTTTCCATTTTGGCGGTAAACTCATAATCCATCTCCTTCGGAAAGTTTGTTACCAAAAAATCTACCACGGCCACCCCTATCGATGTCGGGAAAAACTTTCTTTCTCTCTGCTCCACGTAACGTCTGTCTATGATTGTCGAGATAATCGCCGCGTAGGTACTTGGCCTTCCAATACCTCTTTTTTCCAACTCTTTAATCAATGAGGCGTCATTAAATCTTGCCGGTGGTTGAGTGAACTTTTGCTCCCCAACTACCTTATTCTTTTTCAGTTTTTCGTTTACCTCCAACATCGGTAAAATCTGTTCTTCGTCTTTGTCTTTATCTTTCAGAAACAACTTCTTCCACCCGGCAAACTTTATCACCGCTCCGGTTGCCGTCAGCTCGTTTTCCCCCGCCCTTACGATTACCTTGGTATCGTCGAAAATGGCATCGCTCATCTGGCAACCTACCGTTCTTCTCCATATTAATGAATAAAGCTTTTCTTGATCATGGGCCATCTCCTGTCCGGTAAATTTATCCGGTGAAATCTCTATATGTGTCGGACGAACCGCTTCGTGGGCTTCCTGGGCAACCACTTTTCCGGCCGTTTTATACACTCTGGGTGTACCCGGCAAAAACTCGGCCCCATATTTTTCACCAATGAATTTGCGAATCTCTTCAATCACCGTCGGCACCAAGTTAAATGAATCGGTACGGTGATAAGTGATATCACCTTGCTCGTAGAGTTTTTGAGCCACATTCATTGTTTTCTTCGCCGACCAACCCAAAACATTAGCTGCCGCCTGTTGTAAGGTGGAAGTTTTGAATGGTGAATGGGGAGCAGTTCTTCTCTCGGACTTTTTAACACTATCAACCAAGTACTCAGCACTTTCCAGCTCTGCCAAAACTACTTTTGCCTTTTCCCCTTCATGAATATCGGCCACCTTTCCTTTAATCCGTGCCAACTCGACTTCAAACTTCTCTCCTTTCTTCGTTTCCACCTCCACTTTTATCTGCCAGTACTCTTCCGGCTTAAACTTCTCAATCTCTCTTTCCTTCTCCACAATCAAACGCACCGCCACGCTTTGTACTCTTCCGGCCGAAAGACCACGACGAACCTTCTTCCACAAAATTGGTGACAGTTTGTAACCTACCAAACGATCCAGAAAACGTCTGGCCTGCTGGGCATCAACCAAGTTAATATCAATTGCTCTCGGGTGTTCTAGAGCCTCCATAATGGCTTCCTTAGTGATGGAATGGAAAGCAATTCTCTTAAACACCAGTTTCTCTTTCTTGGCCAACTTCCTTGAGTTCTTGAGTATGTGTTCCACATGCCAGGCAATTGCTTCTCCTTCACGGTCAGGGTCGGCCGCCAGTATCACTTCATCAACCTTAGCTGCCGCATCTTCCAGCTTCTTTACTTGTTCCCCTTTTCCTTCCATTAACTCATACGAAGGGACAAAATCAAACTCCCCCTTGCCTTCGTCTTTAATATCAATACCAAACTTACTCTTGGGCAAATCACGAACATGTCCCATGGAAGCCAAAATTTGGTAATCACTCCCTAAATACTTCCCTAAGCTTTTTGTTTTGGTAGGAGACTCAACAATAATTAGTTTATTCATTACTTATAAAAATATACATTAAAACCGAACCAGTATTCTACAACATTAAAAAAATAGCAAAAATGCCCTCCATTTCTGGAGGGCAACGTAATCAAATTATTGAGGTTCCGCGGGAATATTCATTATTGGTAGAGTTGAACTACCTAACCAATACCTGGGGTAAGCCCCATCCCAACCCAACGCTAGCAAGTATTCTATATACTCCGGGGTTAGGTTTTTCTGAATCGCAGCCACGGCCTCAGACTGGGCTTCCGCTTCAGCCGTAATTCGATAGGCTTCGGCATCAGCCGCCAACTTCACCGAATCAGCATTACCTTGAGCCTGAGTTACGTTCATAATCGCATCTGCCTCAGACTTCCGCTTGGTCACCAGGTAATTCGTCTCAGCGGCAATTACGTCCGCCTTCTGTTGTTGGGTGTTGATCTCGGTCTGCTGCAGGGCCTGTTGTTTCTGAAACTGCATCTGCGAGACGCTGTCCAGATAGGCATTGACCTTGTCGTCGTAATCAAAATCGACGATTGCTAGCTGACTAACGTATACCAAGGGTGTTTCGCCATCGGATGACATCAGTCACAAAATCGTAAGTGTTTTTACCCTGAACTTGTTTCAGAGTTGATACCCAGATCTTCTCCACCCAACTTTCCAAGTAAGTCTTTCCGTACTTTCGATGTAGCTCAAGAATTGTTTCTTTGTTTACTTGAGCCCAGCCGCGAGCCGAAAAGAAAACCACCGGTTGTCCAGGAGAACTAGAGCTGGCTGACACCCCACCATCTTTAGCCGGTGTCGAACCAATCTCAATACTCCGCAACTGGGTGTTATACACAAACACCTTCGTAATCAGCGGTGTGACGCTTTTGGTAAATGGCCAGACATGGGTTCCAGGGTTTAAGATATAGAGTTCACCCGTCCAGGTGTTCTCAACCACACCGACCTGAGTTGGCGAGATCTGCACTGCCGCTGAAAAAACAATCGACAGCAACAGACCAGCCACTACCAAGGAAATCGGCAACCGATATACTTTACTCGGTTTTTTTTCTTCTGACCCATACCCTTCTTCCCGGTCGTTTAAAAACGCGTACGCAAACAAACCAATCCCGGCGACAACTATCAACCAAAACAAGATCTTCAACAAAACTAGCATTTTTGCCTCCTCGCAAACCTAAATGTGAATTTAAAGAACTCGAAAATTATACAAAATAAAACCCAAATAGTCAAATATATAAGCCTATTTTAAGAACAAAGGAACCATCTCTTTGGCAATTGGTGCCGCCACGGCACTTCCTTCTCCACCCTCTTCGACTAAAACCGTCACTACCACCCAATCCTTTACATTGTTTCCGACGGGAATCACCATCGTCAGCCAAGCATTTGGCATTGTATCCTCCCCACCTTTTTGCGCTGTTCCGGTTTTGCAATATATTTTTCCACCATAACTATACAAGGGAAAGGCAGTACCCCCGGTACTACACACCGCCTGCATTCCCTCCAGCACAGTCTTTCTGTTAGTCTCATTAATCTTCAAGTCGACACAGGTACTTGCCCCAACCAACCTGGGCGAGCATTTTATCCCGGATACTACCGCCGCCGTCATCATATTTATCTGCAAAGGAGTGGCCATTAAATCTCCCTGGCCAATAGCCAAGTGATAGGTATTTCCCAAAAACCACTTCTCGCCAAAAGTTTTCTCTCTCCAGTAAGGCGATGGCATAAAGCCGCTAGACTCTCCCGGTAGATCAATTCCTGTCTTTTCCCCCAATCCCAATTTTTCACTCCATTTAACCAGATTATCTATTCCCAAAGCCTCCCCCGCTTTATAAAAGAAAATATCATTACTGCGAGCAATCGCTTTCACTACGTTTATCTGTCCCTCTGTCTGACCATATTTATCTAGTAGCCAGTTCCCAAAACGATAAGCCCCAATTACAATTTCTCCGCTATCGGCAATCAAAGTATCTTTGGTTATTTTTTTCTCTTCCAAAGCCGCCAAAGCCGGCACCAACTTAAATACCGAACCTGGTGCAAAATCCCCAGACAACGCTCTGTTAAACAAAGGCTTCTTTTCCGTGTTTGAAAGCAGACTCTCCACATCTTTAAACTCTCCCCCAAAGTCACTTCTTTTTCCGTCTGCAATAAACAGATTCGTGTCATAAGACGGCACGGAAACCAAAGCCAAAACTTTTCCGTCAACTGTCGTTACCAACACCACTCCACTCTTCCCTGTTTTTTCTAAAGCATTTTTCAGTGCCAAAAAAGCCGTTTGTTGTACCGACAAATCCAGATTCGTCACCAAATTTTCACCGGGAACCGGACTCTTTCTCACCATTTCCGTCCGTCTTGTTCCTTGGGCAGTTTCTTCAACCACAGTTTCACCAGGAGTTCCAGCCAGTCTCTTTTGATACTGGCTTTCCAGTCCGGATATACCGACCAGAATGTCTCCGTTAACCCCCGAATCAGTTGGTTTTCCGATATAGCCAACAACTCCGGCCGTCACTTCTCCAAAAGGATAAAAGCGCACCACTTTCCCATCGTTCTCAATGTTCATTGCTATATTTTTCCCGTTTTTATCGGTTATCACCCCTCTCTTGGCTTCGATAAACTCTACTCGAACCATATTTCCCTTAGCTAAATCAGTGAAATGTCCACCCATAAATACCGTCAAAAAAAACACTCTTGAAAATCCCACGGCAAATAAAAGGATGAGAATCATACTGGTCAGTCCAAATGACTTGTTCTCGGACATTCTAATAGTTTATTCTAATCGTTTCTGTTCTCTCAAACCAGGACAGCGCCAAAAGCCCCGACAGCAATACTACCAGCGTCTCCCACAAACTCCAACTCAGTCCAAAAGCCATATCAAAAACAACACTGCATACCACTCCCAAAAGCACCATTACCCAACCCATCTCTTTTCTAGTGCTCATAATAATAGAAAGTCCGCCGATTACAACCAGTATAAACAAGCTCGGTAAACCAATCGACAAACCTCGTAAAACCGAAATCAAAATACCCACCCCAAATGCCAGCCAATAAACTCCATTCCAATTTAATAGGGTCAAAAGAAATGGCCAAAAAAGACCCCACCCCAGTACCCCCTCACCCAAAAGTACCATTATCAAAAGAGTTAAAACTGTTTTTGTGGTATTCTTGGATTGCTTATCCATAATTTTATGACGTCAACTAAGATTAATTTACTACTCTTACCTCTGTTGGTCTCCATCCTACTATCAACTGCCGGCAAACTCAAGATAGGTAAAACACTAGACTCCGCCAAGTAGCCGACACCCAAATATCTTTCATCAGCAGTCTCCCTAAACTTAAACAGCAAAACAAAGACCTAATATTCCAAAACTCGCGTCTACTTTCTGAAAACGAACAGCTCAAACAATCCATCGTTGATTCGAAAACAGCTATCCTTACCCAAAACTTCAAGTCCGTTCTTCCTGTACGACTTACCGGCTCCATTGGCAACAACTCCGTCTCCTCATCCCTACCTCTGGACAAAGTCAAAAAAGGCCAACCTCTAATTTTTGGCAAAATTCTTGTGATCATATCGAGGTTTTTCCCGTACATACTTCCTCTGGTCAAAAAGGGCAGTATAAATTTATTTCTAACACTCCCCAAATTACCGACATTCCCAGTCTCTCACCGATCACCTTTGGTGACTACGTTTTTACCGAACCAGGAGAACTCATTCCGGGAAATCTTATTATCGGTAAGATAACCAAGATAATCTCCGCTCAACAGGAACCTCTCCAAAAAGCCCAGATAAAACTGGAAACAACTTTAAGAAACACAACTGACGGTCTGGTAATCATTCTTGAACCATAAAAAAGCCCCCGTCCAAAACGAGGGCATTCCCAATTTATCCACCACCAAGGACTAAGTACAGAACAGCGTTGACAAGAAATGATCCTTGATTGACAATTCCCATCACCGGATCAAAATTAGCCAACACTCCCTTCGCCAAAGACAAGGTAATCCACTCAAACAGCGGTAATGTAACCAACCAGCCAAGCAACATTACCGCAAAACATCCGCCTTGAACGAAGTCTCCGAAGGCTCTTATTGCGACCATGATGATCACACCCACCAAGGCTATTCCAAAAATGAACCACGAAAGTCCAAGAAAGAACTGTTCGACACCCACCACGTGAGTGAAGAAATCAAACCACCAAGCATTCCCAACCAGCGCTGAATTTCTTACCTGAAAAAGAGCAATCAACAAAGATAGCCAAGACATATTCCAACCTCCTATATGTGAGAATTTTAAACTACGCGCACATAATAGCTTAATATAGGGTATTTGTCAATCCTATTTAGATAAAAAACTTTACCTCAAGCCTCCAACAACTCTAACTTTACTCAATAATCTGTCGTTCTCCAATACTCTCGCACACCCCCTTACCACCGCCTCCATTGGTGTCTCCGTCACCCAGACCGGCATACCCGTCTGTTCGACCATCCCCTTTTCCAAAATATCGGCTACCAAATCCGGAGGAGTCTCTTCAATAATCAGGGTGATCTCGGAAAGAATTTGATTAACGACAGGCATCATTGCCTCTCGAATCTCAATACTGTTCAACTTCATCGACTTCGGTAACCCGTTCTCCAAGCTTCTACCGCGAACTACGATCTCCAAAGGTTTTCCTTCCTTCTCACACTTCAATGGAAACGCCGACCCTACTTTAATTTTGACTTCTTCGGCAGTACTCTCGCCCAAAAGTAAACTATATTTCAGTCTTACAAAATTAGAAATTGCTTCCGTAAGCTCATCACCTGCCACCCGTAACGATCGATTCAAAACCAAACCACCAAGAGAAATAATTCCGATTTCGCTTGTTCCTCCACCAATATCACAAACCATCTGACCTTCGGCTTTTTCAATGGGAAGCCCTGAACCAATCGCTGCCGCCATCGGTTCTTCGACTAAAAACGCTGCTCGCGCACCGGCCGACAACGCCGCTTCTTGCACCGCTCTTCGCTCTACCTCAGTAACACCAGATGGAATACCGATTGCTACGCGGGGACGGGCAATTTTAAATCCGAGACCTTTATAGAACTCATGGACCTCTACTATATAGTGTTTAAGCATCGCTTCCGCTGCGTCAAAATCCGCAATCACTCCATCACGCAACGGTCGAACCACCTCGATACTGGCAGGATTCTTTCCCAACATCTTTTTCGCTTCTTCTCCTATAGCCAAAATTTCTTTGGTCTTCATATGGCGAGCAACTACTGATGGTTGTCTAATCACCACCCCCTTACCGGCAACGTGAACCACAGTATTAGCCGTACCCAAATCGATACCAACATCAAGAGTGGCTAATCTCCACAAAGACTCGAACATAATATGGCTAATAATAACAGATTACCTCATTTTTTGAGAGGCAAAAACACTACCAAAAACATAAATCACAAAATGTTAAACTAATCCATGTCTTTCTCCTCGCAAACTTTGACCAAATTAATCCGCCAACTCTTCTACACCCTTTTTTTCCTCACCCCTCTTCTTCTTTGGCCCTACACTTCTGAGGTTTTTGAATTCAACAAAATGATGTTCGTCTATTTGCTGACCGTTCTCATTGCCTCCGTTTGGGCCATTAGGTCCTTCTTAAATAAAAAATTTGAAATCGTCAGAACTCCCCTCGATATTCCCATCCTGCTTTTTCTCGCTTCCCAGATCATCTCCACTATTATTTCCATCAATTCTCATACTAGTCTCTGGGGATATTACTCACGTTTCCACGGTGGTTTAATGTCCACTGTCTCCTACATCACTCTTTACTACGCTCTTGTCACCCATTTTCATGGCGAAAATAAAGCCATCAAAAATCTCTTAATCGCCATTCTTTCTTCAGCCGCCATTATCTCCCTCTACGCCGTCCTCGAACATTTTGGTATCGACAAAGACATCTGGGTCCAAGATGTCCAAAATCGCGTCTTTTCCACTCTTGGTCAACCCAACTGGCTCTCCGCTTTTCTCGTTGCCCTTCTTCCCCTCTCTCTTTTTCAAATAGTAAGCTCCGCAAAAAATAATCACCGTTTTCTTTACGCCTGCCTTTCTCTTCTTTATCTCATCGCCATCATCTTTACCAAGTCTCAGTCCGGCATTGCCGCTACCGCTGTTGTTCTAGTTCTCTTCCTTATCATCACCGCCATCCAAAAGAAAAAATCTCTTCTTCTCCTAGCCTTTATTCCCCTTCTTACTCTCGTCCTTGTTTTCAAAGGAGACTCTGTTCTCCGTACTCTTTCTTCCCTCAACAAAATCAACCCTTTTTACTCCGACACCATCACCATCATTACCGAAGAAAACAAAACCCGGATTGGCGGTTCCGACTCTATGGCTATTCGTCGTGTTGTCTGGGAAGGCGCCCTCAAACTCGGACTTAAATATCCTCTTTTTGGCACCGGTGTTGAGACTTTTGGTTACTCTTATTACGCTGTTCGACCCGTCGCTCACAACCTCACCTCGGAGTCCGATTTTCTCTATAACAAAGCCCACAACGAGTATTTAAACTTTTTGGCCACCACCGGCTTTGTTGGTCTTTTTACCTATCTTTTCCTCATTGGTTCAATTCTTTATCTTTTTCTCAATAAAAAAACAGACCATCACGATCTGCGTTTTCCTCTTCTTCTTGGTTTTGTCTCAATTCTAATTACCAACTACATTGGCTTCTCTGTCGTCAACATTGCCCTTTTCTTCTTCCTCTACCCCGCCATTTATATCTCATTAATAAATAAAAACACTCTTCTATCACGCAAACTAAATCTCGACTCCACCATCGGTATTATCATTGTCTCTATCCTCGCCATCTGGGCTATTATCGGTCTATCCAGAGCCTGGCGAGCCGACATCGCCTACAACAAAGGCAAGGGGAATCTTGACGAAGCAGAAAGAGCCGTCAAACTTAATCCCCGAGAGCCTATTTACTATGCCCAACTTGGCAATATTAACTCCCTCGTGGCCACACAGTTGATTGTTCCCCAGATCGCCCAACTTCCTTCCACCGCTTCCGCCGAAATTAAAGCTCAAGCAAACTCCATTCTCAATAAGTATGTTGACCAAGCCACCGGTAATATCAACAAAGCCCAAAGCCTCAACCCCTTCAATCTAAACATCCTTAAAACGAAAGCCAAAACCGAACTGGCTCTTGCTACTATTGATCCTAAATATCTTCAAGACGCTCTCAATACTCTTCTTAGGATTATCGCGCTTTCTCCCAATGAAAGTAACAACTATCTTAATCTCGGCATTCTCTATCAAAGCCTGAATAAAACCGACCTCGCCAAGACAGCTTTCGAAAAGGCTCTCGAGCTAAACCCAAACTCTGAGACTGCCAAGGGCTATCTTCAAAAACTTTAGGCACGCTCTTTCTCCATCACCGCACATATTACAGGTCAAATGGTAAAATATACCTGTTATTTATGAAAATCCTGACCACACCCGACCCATTTTTACGACTTACCGCTCTTCCTGTCGAAAAGCTCGACAAGAAATTAAAGGAGCAGATTGTCGACATGATTAAAACCCTAAAATCCGCCAAGGATCCCGAGGGTGTTGGTCTGGCAGCCACCCAGGTTGGTATTAACCGTCGCCTCTTCATCATTATTTTTAATAATATT
>Ga0075841_120_pt1 | contig 19322 bp, 24 predicted proteins | sample RifGroE2_FD_67917 | JGI IMG/M metagenome (GOLD analysis project Ga0075841, IMG submission 67917) | Microgenomates (Collierbacteria) bacterium GW2011_GWE2_42_48
TTTTATCTTTTCCAAAATAACTTTTCTTTCACTTAAAGTATCGTTTGAAAAGCGATATCTTTCGACCCGGTTAGATATTCCGTTTGAATCCTGAGTAGTAGAGTAAAGATAAATAAAATTGTTTACGGAAAAATTTGGATGGAGAGTGAGACCAAGCAATCCTCCTTCACCGACATGTCTTACCCCTTCAATTTCTTTGATTACCTTGGTTTCGGATCCAATTTTGAGAAGCTTTCCGGATCTTTCGGTAACAAGCAGATCACCGCTTTGTAAAAAGGCAATCTCCCAAGGAATGTCCAGGTTTTGGGCGACAACCTCAGTATCTTGGAGGCTTGATTCCTTGGAAATTAACTTTGTTCCGTTGGTAGGAATAGCTTGTCTTGGAGTAAAAAGGGAGGATAGCAATTTTTCCCGAAAAAGAAAGAGGAGAAGTCCGATGACAAAAAGAGAAATAAAAAAGATTATTAAATAATTTGATTTATTTTTCATAATTGAGACAGTAGAACTATCTACAGTATAAATCAAATAGAATTGTTATAATCGCCTATGGAATTTGAAGGTTTTGAAGGTCATATTAGCAAAGAAGACGAGATATCTCAGAAGGTAAAGGAAGTGATTGAAGGAGAAGTACTTAAAGCAACCTTGCCTATTAGAGAAGAAGATCCTCTGACGGCCGAGTATGTAGAAGAAGTTGAAAGGGATTATAAAATTTCCCAGTATTTATTTCTAAAATGGATAGACAGTACTTTTCACCACGAAAAAATCCTTTACGCCGGATCCGGTTTTGACATCTTACCGAAGTTTGTTTTTGGGGAAGAAAAAGTGTTTCATGTGAGCTTGGAAAATTATAAAGAGGGAGATGACAAATATTTTCCGCTATTGGGGAGTGGAATAAAAATAATCGCCGATAATCGACGACTATCTTTTGACAAAGATAGTTTCGAGATGGTGTTGTTTTTTGGACTGTCTGTTCAAACAATTGAAGACCAACTTTCGGAGTCGGTGAGAGTATTGAAAAATTCCGGTTTGGTGGTTTGTGACAGGACTGTTGTTAATGAGGATAATCTTTCCGATTTATTTTTGGATTATGAAAAAGTAGAAGTTCCGGAACGGTTTCAAAATAGAGGGGTTTCGGAAACACAGTTCTTTGTTTTTCGGAAACCGAAGGAATATAAAAACTGAGGAATTAAATTTATGGAAACGTTTAGAGAAAAGGTTTACGAGATTACGAAAAAGATTCCAAGAGGAAAGGTAGCAACGTATGGACAAATTGCCCGATTAGCTGGAAATCCAAGTTGTCCCCTGCCATAGAGTGGTGGCTTTTGATGGTTCTCTGACTGGTTACTCCGCAGGAAATGGAGTGTCGACAAAGATGGAAATGCTTATTGATGAGGGAGTTATATGCCAAGATGGAAAAGTAAATCTTTCGGAGTCTTTGTGGAATGAAAAAAGTGTGTCCTAAAAAAGGCCTTTTTTCTTGAGAACGCCAATGTCGTCTTGAAGATTGGCAAGACGCTTTTCAATATCTTTTAGGGCATTGACGACGTCGTCTTCTTCGGCATCGTCCTCAACATAGTCGTTGGAAATACCCTTGAAGTTTACCTCGAGACTATCAACGTCTTCTTGGATGTCGCCGATGTCTTTTTCAACACCTGCCAGGCTGGTGGTAGTACGATTGACGGTCATCTGAATGAAAATAGCGAGATAGATGGCTTCGAGTGAGACAGCGGTGGTAAGAATGAGGAGAACTTTATCGGTGGGCATCCCAAAAAGTATCAGAATAAAAATGCCGATAAAAAATGCGGTATGGGCGATGATGGACTGAGGGGTACCAATCCAAAAGGTAAGCTTGTGTGAGGCTTGATCGAGGAAAGATGATTTCTTTTTGGGCATTGGTTAATTTTCCCACTAATTGACAAATATATCCAGGCACTAGTTTTAGTGATAGAATATGAAAAATCGCACCCTAAAAGGAGGATACATGAAGTGAAGCAAGCCCTGCAAGCAATTCTGATTTCGACGGATCCGCAAACTCGCCTGGATATAATGTTGGGGCGAAAAAAAATCACGATTCGTGAAGATCATCGAGATTACAAAGTAGGACCAGTGATGATCTGTTGTCACATTGCACCCTGGGCTGTATTGACGAAGATCACCGAGGTTCGTCTTACAACCTTGGCTGATGTTGCCCAGGAAGAATTGGAAGCCGATGGATATATTGATCACCGGGGTATGCTTGATGATCTGAGAGGGTATTATCCCGATATCAACTTTGATTCTCCGGTGACCGTCATCAAATGGGGAGATCTGGATCCAAATAGTTTTTATGCCCAGATCCACAACATCGACTTCTATGCAGAAGTGAACGGGTTGAAAAATACGAACCCAGTTCTCTAAAACAGGGTAAAACAATTGCCAACGAGGAATCGTTGGCTTTTTTTGATTATTTTTCGAGAAAAAGCTCATCAATTGCGCTGATGGCTTGTTTTTGACGCTGTGTCCTACTGCCTTTAACGAGAATATATTTGAGATGAAATTTGTTAAGTTCTTCTATAAATCTTTGGTGCATTTGGTGACGGATATGTTCCCCATCTCTTAGGCCATCCTGAACAAAAGGAATTTCGTCTCCGGTGAGAATGTAGAGACTTTTGTTTTGAGTGTTGGTGATTTCGTCCAATGGAGGATAAAGGTAACCTAAATATCTTTCGAACCAAAGTCGAGTAGCGAAGGCATCGGTGTCGCATATTAGCAATTTATTACTTTTTCTGGCCAAAAGATCTTCAAGGGAGTTTTGAACTAAAGCGATGTGAATAAATTCATCTGCTGTCCAGTTGTTTCCATTTTTAGCGGTTATTTTTCCCTCACTATATGTCCGACCATATTCAGGAGCCCAAGAAGTGTGATAGTGTTTGGCCAGTGATTTGGCAAGGGAAGTTGTACCGGTCGATTCGGCGCCCAGGACGACAATTCTTTTGGCGAAGTAACCCTTGACCGGCTCACTGAGATACTCCCAGTATTTGAAAGGATTAGCACGAACAAGGGTACCGGAAATGGAATATTTTTTACGTTTGATGTCTACCAGGATATGGGTACTACCCAAACTTGTGGCATATGATTGTCCGTACGTTTCTGAGGAAAAGACTGCTTCCGGTACAAATCCGAGCAATTTTTTGGTGATTGAGGCCCAGAGAGGAGAAAGTTTTCGATAATTCTTGCCGAAGGATAGAGTTCCCTAATCCAACCAGCTCTGATTTCCGGATCAATGTTGTATTTATCGCAGTGACAAACGATGATAGTTAGTTCTTTAACTTGCTTTAAGGCCGTATCGATAAGATATTGGTGTCCTCTATGTAGAGGAAAAAATTTACCAATGACAAGACCTGTTTTAAATTTTTTTGTCATAACTTCGCTGGGTTTTTTTAGAAGGAATACAAAATAAAGAAGGGCAAGGAAGATAACTCCTTTTTGATAGTAGAGAAAGACACCAATGATATCGACAATAATCCAGAGATACCAGTTTTCGATTTTTCTCTTGGCAAGATAGATGTTGGCTACAAAACTTGTCGCGGTGGTAAAGGCGTCCATAAAAGGAAAGGAGGCAGCTATAGGGAAGAGTACTGGAAAGATAAGATGAATATTAGACATGAAAAAACTGAGGGAAATAGTAAGAAGAGCAATAGATATTATTCCCAAAGTATTGAATTTTTTTGAGCCGTAACTAACGATCAGTTCGTTTTTGGAATCTTTTTGGTCCCCTTTGGGATGTGTCCACAGCCACCAACCCCAAAATCCAGTAACGAAGTAGTAGAACTGTTCAAATAGGTCGGAGTAAAGTTGGATCTGATAAAAAAGAACTCCATAAAGGATTACACCGGCGATGCCAATCGGCCAAGAGATAACCTTGTTTTTTGCAGAAAGATATACGGACCAACCGGTGAGAATTGTGCCAAAGAACTCCAAGTAACTCATGGGGTAATTTAGGAGAGTGAAGAAGGTGGTATTGATATCAAATAGAGAGAGCCAGTTTGTCATTTATTTGATTATTAATAATTGATTAGTGTATCTTTTACAATATCTATATCTATAAAGACTTTACAACCGTTTAAGGTCGTTGTCAACATTGGTGTTTGGGGAATAACCTAGGGAATTAAAAGATGTCTTCAGGAGGAAGAAATTCTTCGCCGTTTGATTCCTGAGACTTATACTCAGTTTTAAGCCAGAGAACGTAGTCGCAACCGGTGGCTTTTTTCTCTTCTCTGTCCCAACCGGAGGTAGAACATTTTTTCATTTTTTTACCCGCTGCTGTGGTGTAAAGAACGAGAGGTTCACCACATTTGGGACATTTTTCGTCAAGCTTTTCGGTGGTGCCGTTGATCCATTCGACATAGTCACAACCGGTAGCTTTCTTAGCTTCTTTGTCCCACCCACCAGCACTACATTTTTTCATCTTCTTTCCAAAACGAGTAACTTGGAGGACAAGGGGCTGTCCGCACTTAGGACATTTTTCGTCAAGGGTTTGAGGTTCTACCTCAAGCCATTTGACGTAGTCACAGCCATCGGTTTTGTGAGTTTCCGTATTCCAGACACCCGTCGAACAACGTTGAAGTTTACGACCGGTTGGGGTTTCGGTTATTGCTGATAGTGGGGCGCCACATTTGGGACATTTTTCTGATTCCATGGATATTAGGTTAACACATCTTGGTCAAGAAAATAAGGAGGATTAATCGCTGAGGTCTTTAAGAATCTGTTTGACAATTTTATTGGCGGCTTTGCGAATATCATCTTCGATGTCCGGACCGACGTGTTTTTTGAGATAGGAGATGAGTTCTGGGTCATAAGGACGTTCGTGCATTTGAGAAAGAAAAGTGTCGTGATGCTCCGGATTTAGCCTCTCCAGCACGTGGGCAATTATCCCCTGGTACAAAATGTCATCAATCAGTTGAAGGGCTTTGCCTTTTTGATTTTCCGGTTCCGGCTTTTTGCTAATCAAATCAATTATCTCGGTCTTGATTACTAGGTGGTCGAAAAAAAGTGGTGACATATTTTTTAATAATTAACGGGTCCTAAAGGAATTTTGTTTTCCGGATCGTCGACAAATAACATAAGAATAAGACCTTTGCGTGGACCTTTGTTGAGATCCAAGTACTGCATTGTTTCCGGAGAAGCACCAAACTGTTTGCCGGTCCACTCCGCCGGACCAGCGTCATCGGAACGCGTACCAGTCTTTGAGCTGGCGATAGTCCGTGTTCCAGTTTTCGAGATATAAAGTTTGGACGACACAGTAGTATTTTTCTTGGAGATAGGTTTTAGTGGAGAAATCACGAGAGTCTTTGGCAAAATATCCAAAGGCACCAAGCCCCGGTGCCATGCCGGCTTCTTGGATCTCATCGTGTTCGGCAAGAGTGTCTCCGGGATAACGTTTGAGATGTTGTTCAAAACCGGTATAACCAATCGTGTGATTTAAAGATTGACCCTCCAATTCAACTTTGACCGGAATGCTGGTGTTTTCAGAGATAAGTTTTTCGACTTTTAAAGCTTGCTCTCCAGTAATTTTGGCTGGTTGGTGGGGAATAATTTCCTGAAGATTACCGAGAACTTTTTGTTGGTTGGAAAGAACCGATTTTATCGGTTCAGAAATTTCCGTGGGAAAGGAGGGAGTTTGAGGCATCGGCATTGCCAAAAGGCTGCCAACCAATCCAGCACCAGCGAGGATACGGCTTGATTTCTGACGAAGATCATAAGCCAGCAAGGTAGACTTGGCAAAAAATTTCTTGGCAGCCGAATTCTTTAGAATTTTATTTCGAAAAGAAGCTGATCTCTTTTCGAGTTTGGCGATGGAGTTTTGTAGATTGCTTTCCGGCATATTTTAGACAAAAACGGAGTTTAACCGTTTGAGAGATTCCTCTTTTCCTAAAATAACAAAACAATCAAAGAGCGGTGGGGTGGCGGTGCGCCCAGAGATGGCGACGCGAAGAGACATGAAAGCCTCTCGGGGTGATAAACCAGAGTCTTTTTGGGCAATGGTGAATTCTTCATGAAGATTTTCGGGGGTGAAGTCCTTGGTATTTTCGATTAGAGAAGTAGCAATCGCGAACCATTTTTTTGTTTCCTCTTCGGTATGGGTTGATTGTTCGAGAACTAATTGTTTGTCGACCTCGGGGGTAGAGAAAAAATACTCGGCTGACGGAACAAAGTCTTTAAGAGTAAACATTCTCTCTTTGGCAATATCGATAATGGAAATAGCCTTGGCTTTTTCACCCTGCCACTCTTGAGGTATAAAGGTCTTTAGTCTATTGAAGAGGTCTTCAGAGTCAAGTTTTTTGATCCACTGACTGTTGAGATAGTTGAGTTTTTGAATATCAAAAATGGCATTTTGTCTCTGTATCCTTTTCTCATCAAAAATTTCAATCATCTGATCCAGAGTAAGTAACTCTGAGTTGTCTTTGTAGGAAAAACCTAAGTAAAAAAGAAAGTTGTTGATGGCTTCCGGAAGATAACCGTCGGCGGCATACTCGAGTACCGACTTGGCACCATGGCGTTTGGATAGTTTGCTTTTGTCTGGACCGAGAAGTAGGGGGACATGGGCAAGTATGGGCGGCTCCCAACCAAATGATTCAAAAAGAAATAGATGGACAGGGGTGGACATCAACCACTCGACGCCACGGAGGACATGACTAATTTTCATAAGGTGGTCGTCGACAACAACGGCAAGGTGATAGGTAGGGATACCGTTGGTTTTCAGCAAAACTTTGTCGTCGCACTCGGCATTAGGTAAGCTGAGTTTTCCCTGAACCAAGTCGTGCCAAGTAGTGAAACCGGTTTCGGGGAGTTTGACTCTTATTACATAGGGGGCACCGGAATCGAGTTTGGCTTTGACTTCGTCGGGAGATAGATTGCGGCAATGACGATCGTACTTGGCATACTGATCGTTTTCGTGAAGTTTTGCTAATCTTTCTTCAGAACAAAAACAGTAGTAGGCGGCTCCCATGTTTACAAGCTCTAAAGCATATTTTTGATATATCTCAAGACGCTCGGTTTGAACATAGGGTCCGTATGGGCCACCAACGACGGGGTCTTCGTCCCGCTTCAATCCAAGGAAGTCGTGAATTTGATAAATTTTTTCGACGGCTTTGGGAACTAGACGATCCTGATCTGTGTCTTCGATACGAAGAATAAACTCGCCGCCGTACTTTTTGGCGAGTAAATAATCAAAGAGAGCGGTTCTGGTATTGCCGATATGAGGCACTCCTGTTGGAGAGGGGGCAATTCTGGTTCTTACGTGCGTATCAGCCATAGTGATAGTATACTTTATTTAGCTTATGGCAACACTAACACAAGCATCGATAACGGCAAGAAAGGTAATCAGATCCGGATTAATTGGTTTTGTGGTAATTACAGTTCTTTGGTATCTCGGAGGAGCTTTGATTAGATATTATCAAACTCTGAACCCGGCTCCCCTACCGAATCCAACTACAGATTTTGGCCAGTTGCCCCAACGGGAAGTATTCCAACCTTTGTAGATAGAATGAGAGTTTATACTCAACCAGTTAAAAGGAGCACTTTTACCGATGCCGAAAAGGCAATTGAGACCGCGGCTGCTTTGGGATTTTTATTTAAACCAGAACAAAAATCGGGGTCTAACTATGTCTGGACAAATCAAGATCAACTGAACTCTAGACTAGACATGAATATTATTAGTGGCCATTTTAGTTTGACTAGACAGTGGCAGAATAATCCCGCTCTAGCATCGATGGCTAGCTTTACCTCCGACAAAGCGGTGATTATGGATACGGAAAATTATTTGAGTAGAGTCGGTCTTTTGAATTCGGATATTGTGGGTGTAGAAAAAGTGACTTATCTTAAATTGTTTAGAAAAAATCTTGACGAAGTGGATCCTGCCAGTAAAACTAAAGAGGTAGTTGCCAGTTATCCATTTTACCGAGGCGATCCAAATAAAGGCTTGATCAGAGTTATTGTGTCCGGATCAAAAAATTTGAGCGATAAAATTATCAACCTGAGTTATGGGTATAACAAAATTGATTACACAAAAAATGGGACTTACCCAATAAAAACAGGAGAGGAAGCATGGGCCGAGTTAGAAAGTGGCTCCGGATTTGTTTATCAGGGTGATTCAAAAGCGGCTGAGGTTAAAATCAGACGAGTATTCTTGGGATACTATGACGCGGATGTCAGTACCGGATATGCCATGCCAGTCTATATTTTCTTAGGTGATCAGGGTTTTACGGCTTATGTTTCCGCAGTGGACGAGTCGTGGATTAAGAAGTAGTTTTTATTCCCAAGAATAGTTTTCGAAGACCCAGTTGAACAAAGTTTGCGCTTCTCCAAAACGATCCTTACTGTTTAGTATACTGATGAGCACCGAGTGATTGTCTTTTTCGACAAGAATAACTAAACACTCTCCAGCTTCGGGAGTCCACCCGGTTTTGACACCAAAAATTCCTGGCTGCCCAAGTAGGATGTTGGTAGTTTCCAAGGGATAAATATTTCCCTTGAGGCTTTTTAAGGTAATTTTTTGAGTGGAGACAATTGACGAGAATTGTGGGCGGGCAAGAGCTGCTCTAGCTAAGGCAGTGATATCAAAAGCAGAGGTATAGTGATTTTGACTTTCAACTCCGGAAACATTTACAAAATGAGTATTTTGCAAGTTCATCTCGGTAACTTTTGAGTTCATTCGTGAAATGAAGGCCTGATATCCACCAGGATAATTTTCAGCAAGAGTAACGGCGGCATCGTTTCCCGACGGAACAAGAAGAGCATAAAGCAGATCACTGGCAATAAGCTTGTCTCCTTTGCGTAATTTGACCGTGTTGCCATTGGCACTTTGGCCATTTTTGACCAAAAGAATAGAGTCATCATTGTAATAATCCATGGCAACGAGGGCGGTCATAATCTTAGTGAGGGATGCTGGTTTTAATCTGGTGTGAGCATTTTTTTCGAGTAGTACTTGGCCGGTTTTTAGATCGGTAATATAAATTCCTGTGGCCGTGACTTGGGGAGCGGAAATATTTTTAGAAACCGGCATCGGAGGTTCACTAACAAAAGCCGCTTTGACATTTGGCTTTTGGCGCGGAGAGGGTGACTTGATTATCGGAACAAAAATAAAGTAGGCAAAAAGACACAATAGGGCAGTGATATTTAGAACCGAGCGAAGATCTGGAAAGATGTTCTTGAGTAATATTTTCATTGGGTCTTCTTAATTTTATACTAGGATGGTTGGTCTTGAACGGCTTTTCTGATCTCTTCTTTGGCCTTGTGGGTCTTAACAAATCTAAGCCAATTTTTGTTTGGTTTTTTCATAATTTTTGACTTTTGAACCTCGATGATGTCACCGCTTTTTAGGGGTTGATCGAGTGAGGCAATACGACCGTTAATTTTGACAGTTTGGATGTAATGGCCCAGGTCCGAGTGGACACCAAAAGCGTAGTCTATCGGGGTTGAGTTTTCCGGAAGGTCATAGACATCACCGTTGGGGGAAAAAACATAAATGTGCTGAGAAAGTGCGTCCAGTTTGTAATCTTCGAGATTGTCACCGGCAGTACTTACCTGATTTTGCCAACCGGCAAGTTGTTTAACCCAAGACATTTTTTCGGAAATTTTGAAGGCGGTTCCGGCAGTTAATTTTTCATCTGAGGCACCATGGCTTTTGGCATCCGAGTAAGCAAAGTGAGCGGCGGCTCCCAACTCGGCTGTAAGATGCATTTCTTCCGAACGAATTTGGATCTCAACAATATTACCCATGTTGTCAAAAATTTTGGTGTGGATTGACTGATAGCCATTAGGTTTGGGTTGGGCGATGAAGTCGGATATTCCAGCATTGGGAACGGGCTTCCAGTACTGATGAATTATGCCAAGGGCAGAGTAACAACTGGCAGTATCTTCCGTAATGACCCTCACCGCCATGAGATCGTAAATCTTGGAAATATCACGATTGATTTCGGGACGAAGGAGTTTTTTATAGAGACTATATTTTCTTTTTGGTCGACCTTCAACTCTGGCGGCAATACCGTGTTTGACCAACTGCTGACGAAGTTTATTCATGATGCCGGAAACATTTTTTTCGGAGTATTTAAAGTGAGGTTTGGCAATTTCCTGGAGCCAAGTATATTCGTCGGGATAAATATAGGGAAAAGCCAGGTCTTCCAGATCTCCTTTTAGACGACCCATACCTAGTCTTTCGGCCAAAGGAGCATAGACTTCCATGGTTTCGATGGCTATCCGTTTTTGTTTGGAAAGGGGAACAGCATCAAGAGTGGAGATATTGTGAAGCCGGTCTGCCAGACGAATAAGGACAACGCGAATATCCTGAGCCATAGCGACAAACATTCTTCTAAGGTTTTCCAGAAACTGTAAGTTTTGACTGCCCCTGAGCTTTACTTTGCCGACACGATTGACACCTTCGATTAGCCTAACAACTTCTTCACCAAAATTTTTCTGGAGTTCTTCGGTGGTGATGCCTGCCATCTCCGGAAGATCATGAAGAAGGGCGGCCTCAAGACTGGCTTGATCAAGGCCCCAACTAGCGAGGATGTGGGCGGTGGAAAGAGGGTGAATAATATAACCCTCCCCTGTTTGACGAATTTGGCCGGCATGATTTTTCTCGGCAAAAAGATAGACTTCTCTAAGTCGGGCTTCGTTTATATCGGCTCTTTTGGTTTTGGCTAGGATTAATAAATCCTCAAAGCTTATTTCCATACGGGTATTTTACCTTGTTTGCCGTGATAAGATTTATGCGTGTATAGAAGGTTTTTATTACCGGACGAATTAATTTTACTTCCTCATGAACTGAAGCGGGTGATGAGTGAGTTTATTGCTGGTGGTTTTGAGATCTATTTGGTTGGTGGTGGTGTCCGAAATATCTTGATGGAAAAAATACCGGAGAACTGCGACCTGACCACAAACGCAACTCCAGAACAAAGTTTGAAAGTTTTGGAAAAATACGACCCGTTTTACAACAATGATTTTGGGACCGTGTCGTACGAAGTGAAGGTTGACGGGAAAAAAGAACTTTATGAGGTGACAACTTATCGATCAGAAAAAGAATACTCTGATTTTCGTCGTCCGGACAATGTGAGCTGGGGTAAAACTTTGGAAGAAGATGTAACTCGTCGAGATTTTACGGTGAATGCTTTGGTGATTGGCCAAAAGGACGGAAAATACGAGTTGATTGATTTGGTCAATGGACTGGAGGACTTTGAAAAAGGTTTAATTCGGGCGGTAGGAAACCCCGAAAAACGCTTTGGGGAAGATGCTTTGAGAATGATGAGGGCAATTCGCTTTGCGGCCAGACTGGGGTTTGTGATCGAAGAAGAGACATTAAAGGCGATTACCATAAAAGCACCTCTTCTTGAAAAGATAAGTAAAGAGAGGGTTCGCGATGAACTTTTGAAAATTATCGGCTCGAACTATCCGGCGGATGGAGTGTCTCTTTTGATTTCGACCGGATTAATGGAGCAGATAATGCCTGAGGTATTAGAGGGACGTGGAGTGACGCAGGGGGGGCACCATACATTGACTGTCCTGGATCATATGATCGAGTGTTTACGAAACAGTTCTTCACCGGATCCGATTGTACGCTTTGCCACTTTTATCCATGATGTAGGAAAACCAAGAAGTCAAAGATACAAGTGTCGAAAGTGTGGAAAAATGTTTAGAGATCTGGCCGAAGAGATGACGATGTGCGCAAACTGTGGTTTTGAACAGCCGACAAGAGGAATGATTACCTTTTATGGACATGAGGTGATCGGTGCCAGAATGGCGAAAGAAATATGTGACAGGCTGAGATTTACAAACAAACAGACGGAAAAAATCGTGACTCTGGTGAGAATGCACATGTTTGCATATCAACCGGAGATGACGGACGCGGCCATTCGAAGAATCATTAGAAAAGTGGGCAAGGAAAATATTGCCGACATGGTGCTTTTACGTATTGCCGACCGAAAAGGAAGCGGAAGCAAAACTACCAGCTGGAGATTTATGGAGTTGCAGAAGCGAATTGGGGAACAACTTTTTGAACCAATGGAAATAAATGATATGGCGGTTAATGGACGGGACGTGATGGAGGTATTAAATGTTTCCCCCGGTCCAGTCATTGGTAAAGTACTGAAGGAATTATTTGAGGAAGTTTTGGAAGACACGAGTAAAAACAACAAGGAGTATCTACTTTCACGAATTAAAGAGGTAGCTAAAGAATAGCTTACCTATTTTTGGCAAAAATATTGTTCCAGACGATAAGAAGCGGGGCGGCAGTAAAGGTGGATGAATAAGTGCCGGTAACTGTTCCGATAAGAAGAGCCAGAGAGAAGAATTTGGTAGTTTCTCCACCAATAAGGAAAAGGGCAATAAGCATGAAAATAATGGTGAGGGAGTTGTTTAATGAACGGACCATGGTCTCGGTGACGGCTTGATTAACCAAAGTAACGTATTCAATTCCTTTATTTTTATGGGAAAGCTCACGAATACGGTCGAAGACAACAATCGTGTCGTGGACGGAGAAGGAAAGTATGGTAAGAACGGCGGTGACAAAAAGAAGGTCAATCTCTACCCCAAAAAAGTGCCCGAGAAGACTGAAACTCCCCAGAAGAACGATCGTGTCGTGAAACATGGCAATAAGGGCGCAAACACCGTATTTGAGCTGTTTGAAGGCGAAGCTGATATAGAGAAGAAGCATTACACTGGCGATAATCAACGCGCTGATAGTCTTTTTGATGGTTTCTTTTCCGAGAGCGGCACCAATACTTTCGAAACCGGTAATTTTGATTTCGGGGTTGTCTTTTTTTAGGGTATCAATGGCTTTCTGGGCGGTGTCTTGAGAAATATTTTTAGTTTTTAGGGTGACGGAGTTTGGGGTCGAGTCTTCAAGAGATGGTGTGTATTCTTCAAAAGATTGAAGAATAATATCGGGTGAAGATATTGTGTTTTCAATAGTAAGCCGAGTACCACCGGTAAACTCGATAGAGGGTTTAAATCCGTAACGGACAAGAGAATAAATTCCCGGAACAATGATAAGAGAAGAAATCAAAAAGTAGATAGAGAGGTGCTTCATCCAGTTCATATTATTTAGATTTTTGTTTTTTGATTTCTAAAGTTTTACCTTTATAAAAAAGGCGGAGGAGATTTCTCGTGACTACAATACCGGTAAAAAGAGAGATTAAAATACCAAGAATAAGGGTTAGAGCAAATCCACGAACGGCTCCGGAGGTATTCAAAAAATTCCAGTTTAACGGATTAAAAAGAATAAAACCGGTGATGATGGTGGCCGTGTTGGCGTCTTTAATACTGTCCCAAGCGCGACCGAAGGCAAGTTCAAGGGCAACAGGCCAGGTGCGACCTGCCCTGATCTCTTCTTTGTAGCGCTCAAAAACGAGAATGTTGGAGTCGACGGCCATACCGACGGAAAGTAAGAAACCGGCAATGCCAGGAAGACTGAGGAAAACCGAGAAAAGTTTGTAAAGGGTGAGAGTAAATAAACCGTAGAGGACCAAACCAATGGAAGCAATGAGCCCCATCCAGCCGTAGTTACCAATCATGAAGAGGACAACCATAGAAAGGCCAATGACTCCGGCAGTGATACTTTTCTCGATGGAGTCCGCACCTAAGGTAGCGGGGATGTTTTTTTGGCTTAAGACGCTGACCGGAACAGGAAGAGCGCCGGCGTTTAGCTGAACTGCTAAAGCCTTGGCTTCGTCAATGGAGTTGCTCCCTGTTATTTGAGCTCTGCCATCCGGAATTTCAACCTGAACCGTGGGCATAGTAACAGGATAATCGTCAAGAAGAATAGCTATTTGTTTACCGATGTTTTCTTTGGTGAGTTTAGCAAACTTGGCCTTACCGGAGTCTTTGAAGACAATATCAACTACCGGCTGACCATTAGAGGAATCGAAAGTTGCCGTCGCTCGAGCAAGATCGGCACCGGTCAGATCCGTTAGGACAAAGTCCGAGAGAGTGGCGGCATCGGTTGCGGTTTTACCTTCGATGTAGACAGGAAGAGCAAACTCCATCTTGGCTGTTTGACCAATAAGGGCAAGCGCTTGCTCCGGGTTGGAGATGCCGGGAAGCTCAAGAATGAGGCGATAATCATTGCCAGAAATAGCGGTTTTTATGCCGGATTCGGAGACCCCAAAAAAGTCAATACGTCGTCCGATGTTGGTTTTGAGTGATTCTAGCGCTGTAATGCGATCTTCCGATTTGATTTCCTGCATGTCGGCAGTGAGAGTAACCTGGAGACCTCCTTTGATATCAAGGCCTTGTTTTAACTCGATTTCTTGGGAAAGATCGAGGCTGCCAATTTTGAAATTAAGGCGTGGAACGGAGAAATTAAAGATTTTGGCTGGAAGAACTAGATACAGAGAAAGAAGACTGATGGCGCAGATAAAGATAAAGACCTTTTGGGGTTTTGAAAGAGTCATATGAATAAGTTATAGATGTTTTTTGTTTCTGGCGTGAGGAGAAAGACCGAGACTTAACTGATGGCTGTCGACAAAATCAATCGCAAGAGAGTTATTTAACTCTCTTTTGACATCAACCTGATCACCAGGTTTTAAAGAAAGGTCTTTCACCAGATTTGAAGGAATGGTAATTCCAAGTGAGTTGCCAACTTTGAGAATTTTTTGGATAGCCATTAGCCTAGTAACTGGATTTCGTCTCCGATGAGAGTGACACGGGGCTGAAGGAGAACTTTGATAATAAAGGGATCTTGATGACTTTTTCGATAGTTGAACTCGTCTTCAGTCATACAGGAGTAATTTATTTCGGTGTTTAGCAGTTTCTCGGCGGATTTTACCAGGATAGCGACTTGGGGCATAATAATTTTGCCGATAATCATGAGATCAACTTCTTCCGGATCCCGCTTTAGACCACGAGCAAGTTTTTGGGAGATGAAAGAAAATTTAACAAAACCAAGTTTACTTTTGTTTTTGAGGACAAGTTTGCCAAGACCGGTGGATTTGGAAACTAAGTTTGAAAGCTCCGGGTAGATAGAAAAGGTAGTCTTAACGGAGTAGTAAAGGCGGTTACCACGTTTTTCGCTTTTGAGAAGACCGGCTTTTTGGAGATGGTCGAGTTCGCGCCTGACCGCATTAATCTCTTCTTTAGTAGCTCTGGTTAACTCACGAACATAAAACATGTTTTTGGAGTCCGAAAGAAAGATCTTTAGGAGCTTAACTCTTACCTTGGAAATGATTAAGTCTGATAATTTGGCCATATATTTGGGGCAGGCCTAATATCCTTAATTGTATACGACTTTGTTGCCAATGGGTAATATTTCTACCCAGATAGGTAAAGATGGTGCGATCTTTCTGTTTGGCTTTTTTCCAAGTAACTTCTACCGCTACGCCATTCTGGAAGACGTAACCAGTTCCGGAACCGATGATATCGTAGTACAGGTGTTTACCATAGTCGCCGAGTTCGGTTTCTTTGGCAAACTGGACGATGACGTTTGAGGCAGATAATTGCTGTTTGGTGTCGAGATCGGTGTGGGCTGTACCACCATTGAAACGGAGATAGGTTTTACTCACGGAGTCATATTTCCACTCAACGGAAAACTCGGAATAGTTTTTCCAGAACTCAAACTTAACATCGGTTGCCGGAGTTCCGGAAACGACTAAGTCCGAATTAGTTTTCCACGCCGTGAATCCTGACAGCCAGGGTTTGTCGTTGGGCATTTTGGCAGTGTAACCTCTTTTTTCGGCTTCTTTCCAAGCATAAGGTAAGTAACCGACATAAGTGTGTTCGGTGGCGATTGTGGCGGCAGTACCAAGTCTGTCGTAGTCTCTTTTCATGACAGGGATGCCGATGTCTCCGATGGTGTCAAAATCATTACCACCTGGTTTTCTCCAGCCAAGTTTAGCGAGCTCTTCTATGGCAAAAGCTTTGGGGTTAGAAACACATTGACCGGAAGCTTCGTCACGTCCGCAGTTGGCACCGCCAACGTGCATATAGATAGGGGTGTTGTACTCGGTAGCAAGATTTACAAAATAAATACGGGCAGATCTGACTGGAGCAACTCTCATCTTCGGCAACAGCTTCGTAAACAATATCGGCCGAAGATAAACCGGATTGAGGTCTGACTGAAGCGTCATTTTCGATCATAGCCAAAATGGGGCGACGTGTTTCCCAGAGAGCTTTTTCGGATTTACTGTAGAGCTTGCCATTTAAAGGACAGGCTTCGGTTTTGGGTTCGTTGGCAAATTGGCCAAAACCGGTGGATTTTATGCCAGTTTCTTCTTCTATCTTGGGAGAGATCAAAACTCCGCCTGAAGCAGGTACGATGGCATAAGCAACTCCTCCGGAGACCAGAAAAGTGACTATCAGACCAATAATTGTTTTGAGGGAGAATAATTTTACTGAGGACATGAATTATTTTAAAGCTTGTTTGATAACTTCTTGTTCTTCGCTACTTAAAGTTTGAGCACTGACTTTGCCACCGTGGACTTTTTTGGCATAAAGGCGCGTATTTTCGCGACTATGTAATGAGCTTATCATAATACCGTCCCCCAAGTCATCCAAAAGGGCTGCCGTAAAGCTTTGATCTCCGCCGGTATCGGTGAAAGGGTTATAGCGTTTGAATCCAATTTTTTGAAGATGTTTTTTGTTTTCGTTAATTTCATAGTTTAGCTTTTCAGTGAGGAGCTCAATATCTTTGGCGTTTCTCTCCGAAGTTGAAATTAGGTGATTGAGAGAAGAGATAAGATCTTTTTTGGAAACATTAGCCGTAAGATTTTTGTAGTGAAGAAGCATCCTGGTCAACAGGACGGTAATGATAACTAGCCATAAGGCAACTGCCCCGTAAATATAAATTGTTGGTATCATAGACATATTAAGTTTACTATACTCGACCCATGTCCAAACAAAGAAAAACTAGAAAAGAAAAAGTCAGAAGTGAGATTCGCCAAAAAGAGCGTGAGTCGTTTCAGGTTAAGGCTGAATGGCTTCAAACAGGCACAAAAAGCACTAAAACGGCAGTTGTTCTGGGAGAAACTGGAAAAAGATTCTTGAGATTGGACTTGACAAAGACTTTTCTTCTATCTATGCTTGTGCTAGCCTTGGAGTTAGCTTTGTGGCAGTATTTATCAAGGCACTAACAAAAAGAAAGGGGGTGAACCAAGAAAATGCAGATCTATTGTGTAAAATGTAGAGCCAAAAGAGACGTTACCGAATTCGAAAGAGTTACTATGAAAAATGGTAAACCAGCCGTAAAAGCTGTTTGTCCAGTTTGTGGCACCAAAATGTTCAAAATCGGCGCTAAGTAAAAGCCGTCTTAAAACCCAAGAGAGAGAAATCTACCTTGGGTTTTTTGCTGAAAAAAGAGGTTATTTCTTTTTAAGATTTTTGTACCAACTTTCAAGGAGAGACTTGATCAGGTCTTTTGATCCAAGGCCTAGACTAATACCAATACCCAAGGCCAGAGCGGCGATAAAGCCGGTGAAGGTCGTCTCGATGAAAAAACGAGCAATACCAAGCTGGGAGATGGCGGCTAGAATAAAGAGGGTTAGAGTGGCGTAGCTAACTATCTTGCCAACCAAGCGGGAAAAGGCGGGGTCTTGAGAACCAAGAGAGCCTTTGACCATCTTTTCCAAGAAACCGGCAATAAAAATACCAACAGCGAGGATAATAATGGCAGCTACAAGAGTAGGAATTCCCAGGATGATGTTGTTGAGGAACTCACTGACTGAAGTAAGACCAAGAATATTGATACTGGCGATGAAAAACAGAATGATGACTAACCAGTGAATAATCTCACCTATAATAATCTCAATTTTTTGAGTCATTTGGGCGTTTTTAAAAAACTCTTTGACGGCAGAATTTTTGATGTGTCCTCCAAGTTTGGTGAGATTGACAAGTTTGATGGTGAGGGTTTTTAACCAACCGGCGAGAATAAGACCCAGTAAAAACAAGACAATGGCTCCCAAGAGGCTGGGAATAAAGCTAACGATACCAACCAAAACTTGGTTGAAGGCGTAAACGAGAGAGGTCTCAAAAGAATAAAAAACACTTGTGTTCATATGTCTATCTTATAGAGAATTTTTGTTTTGTCAACAAAAGGTCTTGGAGAACACCGAGTTGTGCAATACTATGGGTTTTACTATATAATAGTAGTACTCCCGGGTGCTGGTGAGGAATGCCCTACCGCAAGGTGGGGAGGAAAGTCCGGACAGCTAAAAGATAGGGTGGCCGAGGAAACTCGGTTCTTCTCGAGGTAACTCGAGAAGCGCGATAGGGCCACAGAGACGAATAAAGGTGAAACGCTCTTGGATACAAGAGATTGCTTAGAAGTAATTCTAAGCAAGTGGTAACCCGCCCCGCTGCAATCGACGAATTGGGATTAAGGTATCTTTTCCGTCCCAGAAGTCTCGAGCATTAGATAGATGTTCCTCCTAGACAGAATCCGGCTTACTATGACCCGGGAGTCCCGAAAGGGTTAATGAATCTCAGGAATGTTGGTGGTTTTGTTTACTTTAATGTGGGCGAGAATCACTCTGGCCGATAAGACAACGGGGAGCGAAAGGACGGCAAGTATTGGTCCGCCAAGCTTTAAACCAATCATGATGGCAAGAAGAGTAATTATCGGGTTTAGACCAGTGGCTTTTTGCATTACCTTGGGAACAATGAAGTTGTTTTCCAACTGCTGAACAATGATTGAGACGACTAGAGCACCAATTCCATGAGCGGGAGAGATCGAAAAACCGACAAGAACGGCGGGAATGGTCGCAATCGTGGGACCGACATTAGGAACCAACTCCAAAATACCGGCGATAACACCAAGAGCAATTGCATATGGTAGGCCAACAATGATGTAACCTAGATAACTTAAGACACCAACAATGAGCATTAAAAGAATTTCCCCCCGAATCCAACGTCCAATTTCGACTTCAAGTTTTTCGACAATTTGATAGTACTGATTACCTTTCTCGGACCACCAAAAAGTGAAGTAGCCTTTTAACTTATGCATCTCCTGAATCATGTAATAGCTGAGAACGATGACGGCGAAAATAGTGAGAAAACCGGAAAAGGTATCCGCGGCAATTTTGAAAACTTGGTTGGGAACTTGATAGATTTGAGTTGAAAATGAGTTGACGTCGAATTTTATGGGGCTAACAGTTTCAACAAGGGCGGGAAGTTTTTGAATGAACTGCTCTGTTTGGCTGAATAAAGGGGTGGCTACAGAAACCGCCAAAGTAATAATTAAACCAAAGAAAGTGAGAAGGATGACCATCGCGGAGAGCCCCCTCTTGATCTTAAATTTTTCGAACCAGTCGACAAGCGGACAGATGGCTAAAGTGATCAAAATTGCCGAAAAAATCAAA
>Ga0075841_133_pt1 | contig 7807 bp, 10 predicted proteins | sample RifGroE2_FD_67917 | JGI IMG/M metagenome (GOLD analysis project Ga0075841, IMG submission 67917) | Microgenomates (Collierbacteria) bacterium GW2011_GWE2_42_48
ATTTATACCAAACACCTGATAGAATGTGAGACAAATGTCCTTTTCATTTTCTAAAAAAATTGCCATAGATTTGGGGACAGCCAATAGCCTTGTATATGTAGTAGGTGAAGGGTTAGTTCTGGAAGAGCCAACTGTAGTGGCGGTGTCGGTAACGGATGGAAAAGTTCTGGCTGTGGGCAAAGAGGCCCAGAGTATGCTAGGTAGAACTCCGGGAAATATCAAGGCTAGCAAGCCTATGCGAGACGGAGTAATTGCCGATTATGCTGTGACGGAGGCGATGTTGAAGTATTTTCTTCGGAAAGTAGGTGCTTATGGTCTTATTAAACCGGAAGTAATGATCTGTGTTCCTGCCGGAGTAACCCAGGTGGAAAGAAGAGCCGTTCTGGGGGCAGCGGTTGAGGCCGGTGCTCGGAATGCTTACCTTATCGAAGAACCTCTGGCGGCAGCTATTGGAGCCGGAGTACCGATAGCCGAACCATCAGGGAACATGGTGTTGGATATGGGAGGTGGGGCGTCTGAAGCAGCTGTGATATCACTCGGCGGTGTGGTGACTTTTAAGAGTGTTAGGGTGGCTGGTAATAAAATTGACGAGGCGATTATTAGATGGGCAAGAAGAAAACACAACTTAGTTATCGGAGAACAAACTGCCGAACATATAAAGATAAAAATTGGTTCGGCAATGCCAGTGTCTCGTGAGGAGACGGTGGAAGTGACCGGTCGTGACAGTATCGCTGGACTACCGAGACAGGTGACCGTTTCATCAACGGATGTTTTTGAAGCCATTAGAGAACCACTCGGTAAAATCATTGCGATGTTGAAGACGGTGATGGAAGAGGTGCCACCAGAGCTTTCCAGTGACATTATTGATAAAGGTATCGTGATGTCTGGAGGGACGGCTCTACTCCGGGGATTTGACAGATTAATTACCCAAGAAACCGGTGTCCCGGCGTTTGTAGTGGAGGATCCACAGAGGTGTGTAATAAAAGGTATAGGGATAGCAATTGAGAACTTAGATATTTACCGCAGTAGTTTAAAGCACTGACGAAGAAATATATTTTGTATCAAGCCTTTTTATTTAATGTATCAGTATTACGAAATGATTGCTAATGTTGTAATTAGGCACGATTCTGCAATAAGTTAAGATTTTTCTATGAGTTAGTCTTTTTATTTATATTGAGTAAATAATAATTGTGTAAGGGGAGTTTTTTGAAAAATTTTTATTAAAGACCTGTGTAAATATTTTTCTTGTTTCCGGTCAATATTTTGAAATTTTTTCAATATTGATAATTGAAAAGAAATGGTATGGAGAGAGTGAGGTATCTATGGAATTTTCTGTCTTTATTTTTAATTTTTGTTTTCACGATTATGTCATATACCCCCATACAAAAATATTTAACACTTGATGTAAATAAATTAATTTTTTACTTATATCCGGGGTGGGGTATGAGTAAATGTTTGTGGTGATGATTATTGGGTGGTTTATAGAATTAGTCTCCATTTTTTTGTGTTCTAAATTATGGGATGATTTGATTATTTTCGACTATGTAAGCGATATTACTATCGCGAGTGTCTGGTGATTGTAAAATTATTTATTTATATGAAATATAGGGCAATGGTATTTATAGATTGTAGATAATAATCCTATAATCAGGCATAAAATTGATATAAATCTGTTTCAGCTACTATTGTTGAAATTCATTTTTTTTGTATATTCCGGACTTTGGGAGGGTGAAGTTATATGTTTTGAGCCACTGGCTGGGTCCTGTAGTGACCCATTCTTTGTTTTTGGTAAAAAAGAGTATGAGTTTTAACTTGAGTCCTGGAAAACCGGAGTACCAAAAACAGAATACTTTTGGGTGGGGAAACAATGCGTCGTTCATGGAAGACAAATTTTTTGAAATACGTCAGAGATGGTTTTTAGCGAATTAGTTGTGAAAAGAATTACTTATTTGATTTTTATGGTTGAACAAACTATATCAATCATTTTGCTGATATAGGATATTTTTGTTTAATTTTAGACCTATTTATGATGTAAAATTATGAGATTTTAAGAGGAATGATAGCTGTTAATATAAGATAGTAGCTATAAATATAGAGTAGAGAATTTGTTCAATAATGTCAAATAAATTTGTTTGAATCTGATTGAAGAGAGAGCCCAATAACATAATTTACGTAAATATTAGACGCATATTTATATGAGTCTTCAATATATAACTTATATTATTCATATTTTTTGTCAAAAACATTAAAATTTGGTGATTTTTTTAGGTTTGATGTTTTCACTGACCCATTTTTTAGTGATTTTTGGTCAGTTTTTGCTTTCAATATGGCATAAATAGATTGATATAAGGCAACAAACATTCGAAAATACCCATTTGGCAGACAAATGTAATGAGTGATAACAGTTCGGGGATTTAGGCACGATTTTTTTTTGAGAGAGTTGAGTTTGAGGATTTATCTCGTTGGCCTGTTAAAATAATACCATGAGAAAGAATGTTTTGGGTGCCCCAGTAGATTTGTTGTCTGGGGCTGAAACTTTGGAATTATTGACCAATTGGATTGAAGGTGAATCTAAAATGAAGTTGGTGGTGACTGCTTATAGCGAGTTTTATGTTCGAGCACAGTCCGACAGTGAATTCATGAAGATCATGCAGTCTACTGATTTGGTCACTCCTGATGGCGTATCTGTTTTGGCGGCGGCAAAGTATCAAGACAGAGTGAGAGGCGAGTCTCTTTTGAAAAAACTCGGAGAGGGTCTAAGGGTTGGCGGGGAGATATTAAATGGAAAAGTGGGAAAACCAGTGACGGGAGTATGGCTTTTTGAAAACATGGTAAAAATGGCGGCAGAAAAAGACTGGAAAGTATTTTTGCTTGGCGGATGGGATAAGGTGAGCGAAAAAACGGCCAGAATGCTTCTAAAACGGTTTCCAAGGCTTAGGTTGGAGTATGACGAAGGCGAAGTGAGGGTAGGAACAGACGAAACAACTAATAAACGGGTAATTGAAAAAATAAATCGGTTTGCTCCGGATATCTTGTTTGTGTCCTACAACCCCATAAAACAGGAAAAATGGTTAGCGAAACACCGGGATATACTGAGGGCAAAAATCGGTATTGGGGTGGGTGGTACTTTTGATGAGTACGCGGGCAAGATTAAAACGTCTCCGAGATGGATGGAAAAAATGGGACTGAAGTGGTTGTGGCGAGTACTGATTGAACCGAAGAGGTTTGGGAGGATAATGAAGGCAGTGATTGTGTTTCCTTGGTTAGTATTTAGAAATTCGAAATGATAAACAAGGGTTCAAAAGTCGGGAATGGATTTTCGTTTGGTTTTGGCCATAAAGTAATGTCGAGTCTTGCGGGTTATCTTTATCGTGGCGGGTACCTGAGTGAGTATGTGGATGTTGATACACTGACGAGTTTGTATAATCGTAATTTTTTTGAAAGATGGCACCATAAAATTGTGTCTCAGGCAGAAAGAGCGGGTGTGGATCTCGTAGTAGTGTCTGTTGATGTAAATGGGTTGAAAAAAATGAATGATAGCAGCGGTCATGCGGCCGGAGACAAGATGATAAAAAGTTTGGCAAAGTTGTTTTTGAAAACGGTGCGTGACTCAGATTTGGTAATTAGAATGGGAGGAGATGAGTTTTTACTGATTTTATGGAACAGTCAGCTTGAAGGGGCGGAGAAGATGGTGGGTAGAGTACTGGAGAAGGCAAAGGAGAAAGAGCTGAGCTTTAGTTATGGCTTAGCCTTGGTCGAGAAGGGGAAGGGCATAACAGAGAAGATTGAGGAAGCTGACGCAAAAATGTACCTAATGAAGAAGGCTTTGGGTATGGGTAGGAGTTGACTTTTTCGACTTATAGTGATATAGTTCCCGCAGAAATCAGCTATTTTGAAGGCTGGTATTGTTCCTTAATATTTCCCTAAATCCATTGGAGGTGAAAGGTGAAAATTCGACAAGGTTTTGCAGCTCTGAGCTTTTTAATGGGGTTGGTGTTAGTCTTTGCAAGCTTTGTTCCTGCACAGGCAGTTGCACTGCAAAGTCAGGAAACATGTCCGCATACCGGAGACTGGACGAAAGTCGATGAGTTGTCCGGTACGTCGTACACTTACACGGCCCCGGCTGGATTTTTGATTTCCGAATGGTGTTACAAGGCTTCGACCACGGTGGTCTATGGCTATGTAATTCCGCCTGCGCAATCGTTTACCGTTGAAAGTACGGTCAAGAACGATAATGATCAGGTTCAGGAATTAAGCCACGCATCTTTTAGACTGGTTGTTATTCCTACCGAGACCCCAGTCGTGACGGAGACCCCAGTCGTGACGGAGACCCCAGTCGTGACGGAGACCCCAGTCGTGACGGAGACCCCAGTCGTGACGGAAACACCAGTCGTAACGGAGACCCCAGTCGTAACGGAGACCCCGGTAGTGACCGAGACTCCAGTTGAACCTACATCAACGCCCGTACCTCAAAAGACCGGTGCCGGTGATGATGGAATCCCCTGGAACGTACCTGTAGGCATGTTGATCGCAGGTGTGTCGTTGTTATGGTTTTTTTGGAAGAAGTAGTCTCAAGTTCCAACCTAAGGGTTGGGGGTAAAACCCCAACCCATTTTTGTAATTTGAGGAGGGACCGATGAGAAAAGTAATGCTCGGGCTTGCTAGTTTTTTGATTGTTTTGTCCTTGGTATTAACCGGAGAGAAACTACTGATCGGCGGAAATAGCAGTGAACCGCAAGTAGTCATGGCGAGTCAATTGGTTACACCTAAAGCTACACCGACACGATCAATGCCTGTTATTCCTACCCCGTTTCGGCCCACAAAGGTGTCGCCAACGGCTACAGTCGAAGTCATCGAACCTACTCCGACTCCGGAGCCCGTTGTAAGCAACTATGTTTTTGGAAAGCAGATTGATCTGTCTTCCGGAGCACCAGTTGCTTTGACGATTCACCTTGGCGATGACAAGTTACTAATTAGCAACTGGGCGGGAACAGTGTCATACAAGGATACCGACGATCCAAAAACGGTTTTCTCTCCGAACAAGGGAATAGTTTATTCTTACTTGGGAGATGTAACAACCACTTGGGCTCACTCGGGTATAAATATCTATGGTCAGCGCTACTTTGCGACCAACCTGGACATTTATATTCGAAAAAACGAAGACAGCAAGACAATGAGTCTTTCCGAAGCTACTGCGAGAGCAGATAGTCTTAAGGGAATGACGGCGGTTTTGTGTCAGGACGAGTCGGGTAAAGTTAAGCCACTTTCGGATTTTGATGCCCTGGGCGAGTGTCCGGGTAAGCAGGTCCAAATGGAAATCGTGGCGGTAGCGGTAATTCCGCGAGAGATGGTAGATGGGTACGACTCGACGATTTTGGATCTGAACCAATGGTTGATGGATAATTTTCCGGAAGCAGGTTTCGATCAGTTGGGTAAGGAAGATGGTTGGTTAGTTCGATTTTGCATCGGAAAGTTATCCGACCAGGTTTCCGATGGTACCCCGTCATATGAATATAATAGGGGGGTAATCGGATTTAAGATTAAGGATGGGGAGTAGCTATATGCTGCTCCCTTTTTTGTGGTTTTAGGAGTTGGTGGTGCCGGGATTTATGCCTAGCATCCAGAGAACGGACTCTTTTTTATAGCGACGGTCACCGCGAGAGTTGATGCGGATGGCAGGAAGTTTACCGCGTTTGCCCCAGCGTTTGATTGTCAGTGTGGAAACACGGAGGATCTGGGCAACTTCGGAGACGGTCAGGAGGTCGGGGAGATTGTTCAGATCAAGATCTTTCTTGATTGATTTTACGGCAATTGGGGTTTGGTCTTGGTTGTCCATGTCTGATATAGAAATTAACAGATAGTTTCACTAACGTCAAGTAGGAGTTAATGACCTATATTATTGACAATTGAGCAGTGAAGTGGTATATTTGCCCCTGTAACGCACTTTGAATGTTCTTGAGAACCACACTACATTCTTCATTTGGAGGTAATAGATGGAGCCAAGATTAGTTCCTATTATCCAGGATATGGGTCCAAAGAAGTACTTGAAATATTTAGTTGAAGTATTTCAAGTGACTAGGCTCGAAAAATTGACGCCTGGTGGAGAAGTAATCTTCAAGCTACTACCAAACCAAGATTTTACCTTGTATTACGTCGGCGAAAGACCTGAGAAAGTCTTGGTGGATGAGCGAGGATTGAGGGTCCTGATGCCTTTGAGGTGGAGTATCTTGATATTCAAATACGAGAATAATCCCACAAACGTTGAAGTCGCTTATTCAATAAACAACTAATTCCTGTGAGTACAAAAAACCCGCTTCAAAAGCGGGTTTTTCTTTGGTTTAAATTGAGTATTATTTAAGCTCAACTTTAGCACCGGCCTCTTCGAGTTTCTTCTTAGCGGCTTCGGCGTCTTCTTTTTTGGCACCTTCAAGGACGACTGCGGGAGCTTTCTCGACTAAGTTTTTGGCTTCCACCAAACCTAGATCGGTTTTGATCTCACGGACGGCTTTGATAACACCAATTTTGTTAGCACCGGCATCGGCGATAACAACGTCGAACTCGGTCTTTTCCTCTTCAGGAGCAGCAGCGACAACAGCGGCACCGGCGACGGCGACGGGAGCGGCTGTAACACCGAATTTTTCTTCTAACGCTTTGACTAATTCAGCGACTTCCAAAACGGAGAGTTCGCTAACTTGGTCGACGAGTTTGGTTACTTTCTCGGACATGTTTTTTTATATTATTTATTAATTAACGAGACTAATTTAGGCGGACAGTTTGGTTTTAAGAGCATCCAAACCATAAACAAGGTTTTGCATAGGAGCGGAGAGCTGGCGAACTAAAGCTTGAGCGGGAGCTTGAAGCTGAGCCATCAGTTTGCCAAGGAGTTCTTCGTAGGAAGGAAGTCTGGAGAGGGCAGAGATGTCGGCCAGGGTGATGACCTTGTCGTCCATGATACCGGTTTTGATCTTGAGTTTGTCGTGGGCTTCGGCAAATTTGGTGAGGGTTTTGGCGGCAGAGACGGCATCGGCACCGAAGAGAACGGCGGTAGGACCATTAAGGAAGGAGTCGAGAGTGTCGGCAAGCTCTTTGGACTTTTCTTTAAAGGCGAGACGGAGAAGGTTGTTTTTGGTGACGATGAAAGACGAGTTGGTTTTTTCGGCCTCTTCACGGAGAATGTTTTGTTCGGCAACAGTAAGGCCGGCGTATTCGGTAAGAATGACGGCTTTTGAGTCGGCTAGGGCCTTGGTAATTGAGGCCAGTTGATGAATATTTCTTTGATTTGGCATTTTGTTTTTTTATTGATTGAGTACAAAAAAGGCTCCATTCCAAGTTGAGCCTAAAGTCAGGTTCTGCAAGGGACTTAATGATCGCCCTTGGTCTTGGAACTTTGTTAGTTTAACACCGAGGTTTCAATTGGACGAAGAGACAAAGATTTCGGTTACGGGAAACGCAATAAATTTGTGGTATCAGGTTCTGAGGGGTCCGGTCGCGGTTCCCGAATGGGAGCTACGATGTGCTGATATACAGGAACTGCTGAACAGTGGCCTGGTTAAGATCGTTGATTCCACATTTCCCGTAAAATTTGTGGAACTTTGTAATCCCTCAATGGCGATGAGCATCAATGAGCAGAAACTTCTTACTTTGTTGAAAACGTACAAGTCCGGTCCGGTAACAGTAGGCTTATTGAGAGCTTGGTCGGGGGAGTTGAGGGTTGAAAGACCCCTGAAAACCATTAAAAAGTTGTTTGATTTGCGGTTGGTCGAGTTCTCGGACAAGGAGAAAAAACAGGTTCAGGCTTGTTTTGGGT
>Ga0075841_137_pt1 | contig 7496 bp, 7 predicted proteins | sample RifGroE2_FD_67917 | JGI IMG/M metagenome (GOLD analysis project Ga0075841, IMG submission 67917) | Microgenomates (Collierbacteria) bacterium GW2011_GWE2_42_48
CGGAGCAATAATTGGGACGGCGATGACCGGATATGACGGAGAAGGAGTTGGAGTCGTAATTGTTTTTGTGAAGAATGGTAACAGTACCGGAAGTAATCTTACTGAAGTGATGAAGGGAATTGATGTAGCTAATGGTTATGAGGTGCTGACTAATCTGATTATGGAAAAAAATCAAGTTGCGACTGACTCGGCAAACATGTCCGACATAATAGCTGACAGAGTGGTTGCCGGACTGGAAATAATAACTCCAAAAGTGGTGACACAGGACCTACTAGTGTCGGGTGACGCCACTTTTTCAGGAATACTTTACGCAGATACGATAAAGGCCGGGAGGATCGAAGGAGTGGATATCTTGACCAGGAAACTGAGTCTGTTGAGTGATCGGGTAGCAGGAGTGGCCACGGCTGCCGGTGAAATACAAAGTGATACTTCGAGTGAGATTGATATATTAGACCTAATTTCCAAGAAAATAGCTGAGGTGTTTAGGAACACAGTAGAGTTTTTGGGCAAAGTGATCTTTAGAGGAGAGGTAAACTTTGTCGGAAGGCCAACGTTTAATAAAGACACAGCAGGTTTTGCCACGATTAAAACTGGAGGCAGCCAAGTGGAGATTTTGTTTGAGAGAGAATATAAAGACGAACCAGTGGTAACTGCCACGGTGCAAATTGTAGGAGGTGCTTCGGTTGCCGACATTCCCGGTTATGCTATTGCCGATGTAAATACCAGAGGCTTTAAGATTCGTTTGAGTAGAGGAGTCGGCATGGATTTACGATTTGCCTGGGTTGCTCTAGCAGTAAATGAAACAGGCAAGTTTGAAGGAAGTGGGGGAGTTGTTGACCTGCCAAGTGAAACGGTAACACCTGAACCAACTCCAATACTGGAAACTACCATAACGCCAACTCCTACAACTGAGTTGAGCTCAACCCCAAGTCCAACAGAGACGCCTACGCCAACGCCAGTGGTAGTAATAACGCCGACGGAGACGGCTAGTGAAAGTGGAAATTTGTAAAACACTTGAAATATTGTGGTTTTTTAGTTAAATTAATTACAAACATATGGACAAACGAAAAGTTATCTTAGCGGCGGTGTTGTTAATCGTTTTTGGAGGTATAGGGGGATTGATAAAACTTTCAAAAGAAAATCGGCAATTAAAAACAGAGATACAGGTGCTGAAAGAAGATCCAAATAAGATTGCTAAAGAAGAGACGGCAAAAGTTGTCGCTTTGGTGGGTAAGTTGGTCATTCTACCCGAAGGAGAAGAACCGGTGATGGCGACAGTGACGGATAAGGAAAAGCTTAAGGATCAGCCTGTTTTTGCCAAGGCGGAGAATGGGGATAAAATATTGATATATTCGATTGCGCAAAAGGCATACATTTACAACCCGACAAAAAATGTAATTGTAGATGTGGTACCAGTGAATATTGGGGACGGTTCCCTGACTATTACAGGGACAGACGTGAATAATCCTTTGAAGGTGGTATTGGTAAACGGGACGAAGACGGTGGGTTTAACAAATACATTGGAACAGAGAATAAAAGATAAAAAGGTTTTGGGAATTTCGGTAACGGCAAAAGCGACCGCCAAGACGACAGATTATCAGAAAACATTAGTTATTGACTTAACCGGAAAATGGGGAAGTCAGGCTATACAACTGGCTCAGTTGGTTGGAGGAGAAGTGGCCACACAGTCCGCCGAGGATAAGCCGGCAGTCGATTTGATGGTCATTGTAGGGTCGAATTTTAAGTAATAATTGGAGCCACCTCTGGGATTCGAACCCAGGACCCCCTGTTTACAAAACAGGTGCTCTAGCCAACTGAGCTAAGGTGGCGCAACAATCTATATTTTACCTTACAATCTTGTTTTTGATACCCATAAATGATTTGACATTTGGGTATTTTTCGGGATAATGGATATATGGCAAGAATCCCGACCAAGGATGAGTTAAAAGAGCTATATATCGATAAAAAACAATCGCTTTCGGAAATAGCGATAAAGTTGGGGTTTAAAACACACAAAGTAATTTATTGGATGGATAAGTATGGGATTGTAAGGAGAAAGCGTTCTGAAGCCAATTATATTAAACACAATCCTGATGGTGAACCTTTTTGTATAAAAACGAGATTAACCAGAGATGAAGTGAAGCTAAAGTATTTAGCTTTGGGATTGTATTGGGGAGAGGGAAATAAAACTACTAGTTATGCAGTTCGAGTGACCAATTCCGATCCTGGGGTGATAAAGCAGTTTATGTTGTATTTAAGAATAATTTGTCGTGCAAAGGAAGATAAATTTGGTTATTATTTACAAACCTTTAAAGATAATGATTTGGTTAAGGCAAGGAAGTATTGGGGAAGAATGCTTGGTATTGATCCAGATACTATAAAGACAACGAAACCAATACACTCGATGGGGAAAGGAACTTACAAGAAGATTTGTAAACATGGAGTGATGACCGTCGGATTCTTTAATACCCACCTAAAATCATACATAATGAATGAGCTTGGGAAATTGGGCATGAAATGAGGTAAAATATGGTGTTGGTTAATTAGCCGTTGTAGCTCACCTGGCAGAGCATTCCCTTGGTAAGGGAAAGGTATTGAGTTCGAGTCTCAACAACGGCTCCCTGTAAAAGGGTAATGCCAAGGTGGTAGAGTGGTCAAATACTCGGGTCTGTAAAACCCGCGGCGCAAGCCTACACAAGTTCGAATCTTGTCCTTGGCACAGAAAAAATACACAAGAGTGATGTATTAAATTTTGTTTTAGAAATTATTTGTTGGCGAACTCGGGGGATTTGTAAATGATGGCTTTTGTCTCGGCGTTTATTTGAATCAAAAGAGGTGTCGCGGAGAGACCATTGGTGTAAAGAGAGAGTTGCCAAGTGATGCCTGAGCTGGTATTGATGTACATCGCCTTAACGGGGGCAGAGGTACAAGCGGTTTGGTTGGCGCATTGAGTGTAGGTAAGTTTTAAGGTTTCACCAAGATCCATTCCCATTTTGTTTGTCAGAACAGCGTCGTTTAGAGAAGGGATATTGTTGTCAGGATTAACATAAATTTGTTTATCAATAAGTTCGGGAATACCATTGCTGGAAATGGAGACAAAGAAGTACTTTTTGGTGGTCAAGTCTTCACGGAAAAAGTACTTGGTAACGACGGTTGAGGGGTCGGTAGCGTTGTCGACTTTAATGAGAATTAGTTGAGCATTGGGTGAGTGGTTGATGGCCACTTTAAGAACCGCAGCGGCGTTTGTTAGCGGGAGGATTTCCTCGGTGTTGATGGGTATTGTTGTTGTAGTAGGGGTAGCTGAGGAAGTAGCAATGACGGCAGTTTGAGTAGCAGTTGTGGGAGTCGGGATTTGAAAAACGGTAGGGGTGACGGTAGGGGTGAGAATTGTTTTTTGTTTTTCGAGAGTCTGTGTAATTTCGGAAAGCTGTGTTTTGAGTTTATTTGACTGGGAAGAGAGATATGCGGCGGCGGCGAGGCCGACACCGGCAACTATTAAGAGAATGACGATAATAACGGGGGCCAGGGACCGGGATTTTGGTGGAAGAGCAGCTTCGGGTGGAGTTTCGGCTGGCTTAACCGGTTCAGGTTGGAGTGCGGGCTGTGAAGTTAACGAAGGGGATTGTTTCTCGATCATACTTTCGTTGGCGGCGGCAAGTTTTTCATGCTCATCAACCAAAATGGTAGACATTTGTTGCGAGGGAATTTCTTCTGGAGTTTCTTCAAAGGTAGGAAATTGAGGAGTTTGAGGTTCGGAAGTGGGAGTCTCCGGGGAGATAATCGGTGGAGTTGCCGGAGAAGTATTTTCCATGGTGGTGGATACGATGGGTTCGATTTGAGGTGACCCTTCTTCGCTTGGTATCGGTGAGGTAATGGGTGGTGGTGCTACGTTGTCGGCGACAACAGGCTCTACAGGGGCGGAGGGCGTTTGTTGAGGCATAGGGAAACTTCCGAGGTCATCGTTGGGCATTAGTTTAGTATGGCAAAAAGGTACCGATGTGTCAAGGCAATGGTGTGTTGTTTCCTTTAAAAAAGAATCAATGTTAGTTGAGGATATAGTTGTGGGGGGATTTTTTTACCTTGAGTTTCAGATTAACCGATTCGAGGAGTTTTTTTAGATAGGGAGTGGTCATGGCAAAACAGAACCGCGGTTTACCTTGAAAAGGAATATAGACAAAATGAGGGTTTTGGAGCTTAGTTTTTAGGTCAAAATGATATTTTAAATATTTTGGTTGCCAAAGATTCCAAGCGGTGATGAGTATTTTGCCTCGGGGTTTGAGATGACGTTTGATTTGATTGAGAACAAAAAGTTGATCCTTTTTTGTGGGGAGATGATGAAAGACGGCGATACAAAAAATGTAATCGTACTGAGGCAGATGTTTCCAAAGGGATTCTTTAGTAATATCTGTTTCGTAAAATTTGTGTTCAGGATGAGCCCTTTCGGCTTCTTTGAGAAGTTCTTTGCTAATATCCAGCCCCGTGTACTTGTCAAGAACAGAAGAGCCAGATTTAACGTTTTTTAAGTAGGGCTTTAGGTCCGGCCAGATGTACTGGCGGGAAGATGAGAACTCTTTTCCGATATTATCGTAGATGTTTTTGACGGAAGTGATGATGTTTTCTTCTTGGGGCATTAGAGATATTTTAGCAGGAGAGTAAAATAGGAGAGTGCAAATCGAAGATTTAGTCCTAAGAGACAGTGAAAAGTTGACCCTTGAGAATATCGAGGACTATCGTCGGATTTGGTCAAAAGAACTGCGTAGGATGCCCAAGAACTCGGAAATATGGCCTAGTTTGACCGATCCGGAATTGATTGAAGCCATGAAAACTCGCGGGGTTCGCACTGAGTCAGGTGTGGCACCATTTGCAGTGATGATGAAGCCCTTCTACTGTCCGGGAGAGTGTATCTATTGTCCTTTGGAAGAGGGAATGCCCAAGTCATATCTGTCCGATGAGCCGGCGGCTCAAAGAGCCAAGACGTTGAACTTTGATCCAATGAAGCAGGTGGAAGGAAGAATAAAACAGATGATGGAGACAGGACATATCACCGACAAGATCGATTTAATTGTCATTGGAGGAACCTTCGGAAGTTATCCCGAGAAGTACAAACGAGAGTTTTTCAAAAGTATGTTTGACGCCGTCAATGGCAAAGTAAGTGAGACGTTGGCTGAAGCCCAAAAATACAATGAAACGGCGGAAAAAAGAGTCGTGGGTATTTCGGTAGAGACAAGACCTGATTGGGTGAGCGAGCAGGAAATTAGACTCTGGCGAGAGTTGGGGGTGACGAAGGTTCAGCTGGGAGTACAGGCTTTTGACGAAGAGATTTTAAAGAAAATAAAAAGGGGGCATAGCCTTGACGAAGTGGCCGAGGCAACCAGAATGTGTCGCAATGCGGGTCTGAAGATTTGTTATCACTTGATGCCGAATTTACCTGGAAGTAATCCCGAAAAGGACATCGAGATGGCGAAGATGATGTTTAATGATCTTCGATTTGGTCCGGACTACCTAAAGGTGTATCCGGCGATGACGATTAAGGGGACGGAGATGTATGAGATGTGGAAACAAGGAGAGTATCTACCTTATGAAGAGATTGATCTGATTAAGGTATTAAAAGAGATCAAAGCTCAGACACCCGTATGGTGTCGTATAGATAGACTTATTCGAGATATCAGTAAAAAATGGGTGTCAGCCGGAACGACAAGAACTAATCTAAGGCAAATTCTTCAGCAAGAACTTTTGGAAGAAGGGAAGAAGTGTAGATGTATTCGTTGTCGAGAAGTCCGTGGAGGAGTTTATGACACCAAGGTGGAGTTACTGGTTAACGAAAGGGAAAGTTTGGGAGGTAAAGAACTGTTTTTGTCTTACGAGTATGAAGATAAATTGTTTTCGATGTTGCGACTTAGACTACCTGAGAAAACGGAAAAGATGCTTTTTGAAGAACTTGAAGGGGCAGCGATTACTCGGGAAGTACACACTTATGGTCAGGTGGCTCAGATTGATATCAATGACGGCATCAAAACACAACACCGAGGACTGGGGAAAAGACTGATGGTCAAAGCCGAGGAAATTGCAAGGGAAATGGGCTACAAGAAAATGGCGGTGATTTCAGCTATTGGCACGAGGGAGTACTACCGGAAGTTGGGGTATGAACTTGAGGGAACTTATATGGTGAAAAATCTGTAGGATTTGCGGTACAATATTTTTATATGAGGAAATTAAATTTAGGTTTGTTAATGGTTGCCTTACTGGAAATTTTGGCATTTCCCAAAGTATCAATGGCCAACGAAGGGGTTGTTTTATTGAGAGGCGCGGGAACCAGTGGCTCTTGTTTTGCCGCTTCCGTGTTTGTTGATGGAACATACAGAATTTTGGCTACCTGTCGAGATCTAAAAACCGCTTTATCTCCAGAACAAAATCGCTACGTTGTTTGGTCTACTGGAGAAACGGGTAAAACCAGAAGAATCGGTGAAATTGTCAACGGAAAGTTGGCGACAGGTACCGACACTAAATTTACCAGTCTTTTTGTGACGGCAGAGACCGATGGCTACGGAAGTAAACCATCAGACAGTGTTTTGCTTTCAGGTGTAGTACAAGCAATTAATTTTGTGACCGGTGAAGTAAAACAAGACGCTAGTGTGACCATTGCTCCGACACCGACACCGGAAAAAGCCGTAAAGGCAACTCCCACAAAGTCAGCGGAGGCAAAAATAACTCCGGAAGCTACGGTCGGTCAGGGAATAGGGGGAGCATTGTCGACAGTTTTAAAGATTGCTTTGTTTGGATTTGGAGCGCTACTTCTTATCGTAGGGGTCTTTAGCTTTATCTCCAGAAAACGAGCCCTCTAAATTCTAGTTTTATTTATTAGGGGAGTAAGAGGCGGATTAGAAACCGGATGATGGGTTCCAGAATTGCCATTATTGGAGAACTACCAAAAAAAGGGAAGATAAGGAAGATGAGAAGGAGCGTGCCGTAACGGTTCATAATTGTTTGGTATTCATAGGCCAAGCCTCTTGGAAGTAAGGCAAAGATGATTTTTTGACCATCCAGAGGTCCGACGGGGACAAGGTTGAAGACGGCTAAACTAATATTTACGATCACAAAAGGGACCAAGAAAATTCCGAAAGTATAGGGGAGAAAATGAACAATTAAAGCTAGCATCGCGGCGGGGTTTTTGGAGATTGTAGGGATCAAAAGGTGTTGGTTTGCCCCAGCCAAAAGCAAAACCGCCTCCGGAGAGGAGCATGAGAGACAGAGGAAGGACAACGGTGCCTACAAGATCGATGTGGGCAAAGGGATTAAGGGTTAGTCTACCGGCAGCTCTGGCCGTGGGATCGCCCAGACGGTCCGCGGCAAAGGCATGGGAAAACTCGTGAATGGCGATGGCGAGGATAAGATAAACGACAGATAGAAGGATTTCGAATAGGGTAAATAGCATAAGAACTTATTCTAGTATACCTGAGGAAGAAAAATATGTTAAAATTGTGCCCATGAAACAAACA
>Ga0075841_131_pt1 | contig 6386 bp, 7 predicted proteins | sample RifGroE2_FD_67917 | JGI IMG/M metagenome (GOLD analysis project Ga0075841, IMG submission 67917) | Microgenomates (Collierbacteria) bacterium GW2011_GWE2_42_48
TCTAGCATTGTTGATCTCGAAATGACCCGTGTCGTCGACGGTACTCTGGTGAAAGTTCTCGCTTGGTACGACAATGAATGGGGCTATGCCAATCGTCTTGTTGAGGAAGTCATCAAAGCCGGCGATCTCTACTAAGTTACTTAAACAGTCACTTTTTTAGTGGATAAATAATTAGTATATTTCTCATATTTGTACTTCAAATATGGGGCAGAAACGATATCTTGATAAATCAATGCTGCAACATTTTTTGCACAATTTCCTCCGTAACTAAGTTGAAACGATCTACGATTAGTATATATAGGAACATGTCGCTCGCTTACTAAACGGCCAATATATGTTCCGAGTTTCTCCAGAAAACTCCTACTTCCACTTGTGAATATTATCTTTAAGCGTCGTCTTATATTTTCAATATGGATACAACCATCACTATCAAAATATCCTCTCAGAAAATAACTGAAGAATTCGTTGGGTATTTCGGGCAACTCGATTACCAATGACTTTCTGGGGCATAATCCGAGTTTAGTCAAATCATCATAAATTACTTTGTTCCCAATTCTCACATAATAATTTGTTTTACACCAATACTCTCTATCGTCAATTTTCATGACTCGAGGACCTCGAATTACAATAGTTTGCTTAGTTGACATTACCCATAAAATATCCCTCAGAATATCAAGGTCATTATTTGAAAGACAAAGATAACAAGTTCTTGATGACTTTCTACAATCCTCCACGGCTCCATCGGCATAAATAAAGCCTAAGACGTAAGCCATGGAAGGAGACCATACTTTAAAAAAATTTCATTAATCTTTTTCCTGTTATATCCACCTCTTTTGTCTCTTTCCACAATTAATTATTACCAAATAAAACCCAAAAGTCAATAATAAATATCATCAGAAAACAACCATTAAATTAATCCTTCTCATAAATGGTAAAATAGTGCCTGAAGTGGCCGGATGTCGAAGTGGTAACGATGCGGTCTGCAAAACCGCCATGCGAGGGTTCGATTCCCTCTCCGGCCTCAATATCTTGTGTTCGACATCTTGACATAATCTGCTATCATAGACACAAATGAAGACAAACTTACTCAAGCTCTCTGCTATCCTTATTTTTTCCGTTTTTCTTGCCGGGTGCAATCTTAACCCCTTCGCCAAAAAAGCCGGTATCCAAGTTACCTCTAGTCCCGAAGCTAATGTCCTGATAAACGGAGAATCTGTCGGCAAAACTCCTGTATACATCGATAACAAAAAACCAGGCTCCTACACCATCCAAATGACGGCTGTTGATAGTGGTCAAACCTGGGAAACCAAAGCTGACCTTCTTGGCGGCGCCCTAACTACCGTTCATCGTGAGTTTGGTGAAACTCTGGACAAATCTCACAGCTATACTCTTTCCTTTGAAAAACTCAGTAACAATAAAGCTGCCGCAGTTAGTATTGTTAGTCTTCCCGCCAGTGCCACAATAAGTATCGACGGCAAGCCCGAGGGTTTTTCCCCCAGGAGTATTGATATTGAACCGGGGCCCCACGTCTTCACTTTTACCAACCCAGGTTATCAAGACAAAATAGTTAATGCTTCGGTTCAGGCTGGATATCGTTTGGTTTTAAACTTCACCATGTCTGCTCTCGATATTACTCCCACACCTACACCTACTATTGGCAGTGCTACTCCCTCGGCAGGTCTTGTCACCCCCACACCCGCCAAAACAGTTACTCCTCTTCCCAAACAAGCAACTTCCTCAGCAACCCTTGCCAAGCCCTATGTCGAGATTCTTTCAACTCCAACAGGCTGGTTAAAGGTTCGTGAAACAGCCTCAACCGGAAGCAACGAGCTCGCCAAAGTCAATCCTGGTGACATTTTCCCCTACAAAGAATCCACAAACTCCGGTTGGTATCAAATTGAATATACCAAAGGCTCTTGGGGCTTTGTCTCCTCTACTTACGCCAAGTTGGTTAAGTAAAATTTTAGGCAATATAGTACAAAACACCAATTATCACCACTACCCACAAGCCTACAGTGATGATTAAAGGTTTGTCCGAAAACAACACTCTCTCCGGGCTTTCTCCCTCATTTTTTTCGTAGATAAGCTGCAAATATCTCATGATGCCATAAACCACAAAGGGGATTGTGATCATCATCCACTTTTCGGAGATTAATGTCTTTGGTAGTATCGAAATTAAGGATAGTGCCCTACCGTCCGGCACAATCTTGGGATGATTAAAGGTAAATAAAGAGTAGGTAATCCAAGTTGCGGTCGCAAACATGGCTGTGTAAATATCCAAGAGTTTCTCTGTATAGTGCTTTAGAGTTTCTCTAGTAGATGACCCCTTTCCCGAGGACATCATCAGTGTCATCTCTCCCCTTCGTTTCCCCACCGCCAAAAATAGCGAAGCTGAGATTACCGTCAGTAAAAACCACACATCCATGTGTGCCGAAATTACGAAAGCTCCCGCATAAACTCGAATTAGATATCCCAAGGCAATTACGATTACATCGATAATCGCTATTTTTTTCAAAAACCCGGTATACAAAACCTGAATGAAAAGGTACACCAAACAACTGATAAAGAAAAATAGATTTAAAGTATATGCCCAAGTCAGGCCAATAATTGTTCCGGAAATTAATGCAAAAAAAGCTACCGGTATTGGTAAGGCGCCAGAAGCAATTGGTCTATTTTTTTTAAATGGATGCAATCGGTCGGTACTAACATCCAAAAGATCATTAAAAATATATGTCGCGCTGGATAAAATCGTAAAAATAAAAAACGCCTGTGTCACTAATCCGAATGCCCCCTTTTGGTAAAGCAGTCCTGTAAATATCAAGGCCCCAAATAAAGCAAAATTTTTCAACCACTGCCTTGGTCTTACTGTTTTGAATAGCGCAATGAGTATTGCCATACGATAAATGCTGTCATTAATATTACCAATCCTATCATAATTATAAGTTTTGTCCGAGCTTCAAAGCTCAAAGCTGCGACTCCTAGCATCACTGCCGCAAACCAATAAAACAGTGCTACTCTTCTTTTTCCCCAACCCATGGCCATTAGTTTGTGATGTAAATGGCTCTTGTCTCCCCATACCGGCGATTTTCCCGACACTAACCTTTTAATCATAATATATAAGAAGTCAATTAATGGAATTCCTAAGACGATTATCAAAGCACCCACTTTGGCTGTCGCCAAAATAGATATCACACCCAGCAATAAGCCAGCCAAAGAAGTTGCCGAGTACCCCGGCATAATTTTTTGCGGATAAAAATGAAAAACCGTCAGTCCAGCGAAAGCTCCTGCCGTCGCAAACGCAAGAATGGCTACCGGCCATTGCGTAATATCCGCACTAAAGTTCAAAGAAATGAGACCTAAGACCACGGCCGCGATAGTAATTACTCCGCTAATTTGTCCATCCACCCCAGACGACCAATTAATGGCATTCATAAGAGATGGAATCCAAAGTAGGGCAAATAAATCAGCGAGGAGCCAAATTTCATGATGTTCCCCCAGCAAATCAAAACCTAGTTTGGGAGTCGACAAATCAATTACTCCCCCCAAGGGATTACTTATAAAAGCAATTCCAATTCCAGAACCGACGATAATGGCCGTTACTAAAAAATTCATCCCCAGTCTAAGGTATGGACTCGAGCTCCTAATATCATCTATCAGTCCCACAATCAAAGTTAATAACCCAGCCACACCAATTGCCAGCAAATGGCTATCCGGTTTTAACAAAAGCATTACTGTCACCGCCACCGCAAAAAAAATCGGAACTCCTCCACCTTTGGGCACCGGGGTTTTGTGGATATGTGCTGGGTGAGGAGTTTTAGCGGGGTCAATTACCCAACCCCTTTTTTTAAAAAATATAATCGTCAAGGGCGTTACCACAAGACTGATTATCAAAGCCAGAAAAAAGGGAATTACCGTAATTACCATTACCGGGTTCATACGTTTAGAAAGATCATCATAACTCGGAAAAAACTCGCCGCCATCAAAAATATTGCCGTCACTACCCCAACCATGATTGTATTTTGTACGGTGACGTCATTTTTACCTGCCCAATTAGCCAAAAGTCTTGTCAAAACCAAAACTCCTTCCGTGCCGGCAAAAATCCAAACAAACCATATTTTTCCAATCAACTGTTTTTCACCAAAAGGAAAAGAATAAAGCCAAGGTAGTTGAGGTGGTAATTTACTCCAAAACAAAGCCATTACCCCAGCCATAATTAATACTACAATCACTCCGATCCAAAATAACGTCACCGAAGTAGTAATTTTTTGTCTTTCTGCCACAATTTGAGTATATATCAGGCAAACACTATTATGCTTTTTTTTCTGTTACTCGATACTCCATATATCTTCCCATCATTAAGCGAGTATGGGCATCCAGTCCCGGCAGGGCCGAGAAAAAGAAACCTACCACAGGTAACAAAACAAATTCAAAAGGGGACACAATTCCTCTCCACCAAGGCAGATCCTTTACTTTAGGCCGAGCCTTTAAATCGATGAGAATCATCGCAATCATACTGACGAGAGACAAAGTCAAAATGGCCGAAGACACCTGAGGCAGTGTTTTCCCCATTACTGTTCTGGAAAATGTCGGGTTCAAAAGTGGTGGCAGGTTGGCCGCGACCGTAATAATAAACCAGTTCACAGGCCACATAAAGTGATCTTCAACTACCTTAAACACTCTAATTGTTTTGTCCCAAAATGGAGCTTTAGTATCCAAAATATATCGTTTGATAATATAAGAATCATCCGAAGCTCCCCACGCCCAACGCTTTACCTGTTCATATGTATTTGTGTAAGTACTCCAGAAACCATCGGCTTCAGCAGCATCGGCAAACACCGAAATATACAAAGGTTCCACCTCTACTTTTCCTTCCGTGGCAAAATATGTCTTAAAGAAAATACGATAGTCCTCGGGAATAACATCGGTATCCCAGTAATCAATATCGTCCATCAACCTCAAACTCATTGAATAAGTCGAAAAGTTTATTAAACGGTCCGGTCGTGACAGCTGTGCCATATTAATTACACTACTCATACGGTTAAATACTCTCATTGGCCAGGGGATACGCTCAATATTGTTGTAAAAAACAATCGCCCCCTGCCAAATCTTGTGATATCTATTTGGATCGTCAAGAAACATGTAGGTCAAGGCCGCCAAGTGATTTGGGTGTAATGCCACATCACAATCGACCGACGAAATAGTCATCTTGTCCATATCCCAATCATCGTGTTTTTTTAACTCTTTTCGAAATTCTTTTCCTGCCCAGGCAGCGTTCGAAGACTTTCCCACTACTTCCCCGGTTAGATTAGCGGGATGATAAGTAAAAAGTAGTTCCGCAAACTTTCCCTTAAATTTATCTCGTATATTTGTTTTGCCCCAAGAGTCTGTTTCTCCAAAGCTTCCAAAGTGCGCACCAAGATATCCCCCGGTTCCTTATACGTAGGCAACACAATCACATGCTTAACCTCCATCCAGTCTGCAAATCCTTTTACATCTCCCATCCAGTCATACTTTTCTGCCGCTTTAATTCTAAAATATGACATTACCGAAGCAACCGACAGAGTTAGTGATCTATAAAGCCAATAAACATTAAAACTGATGATGAAATAAGCAACTCCTACAGGCCAAAAAATTGACCCCCACACCGGGAAAAGAATAAATGACCAGCTCACAAATCCGGGCAAAATCTCAAGTACCCTTTGACTTTGGTGGGGATATTTGTTGATTAGATATCTAAGGAATACAAACATAAGGCATTATTTCCAGTTTGATCAATTATTGTTTCGGCATCTAAATGTAGCTCTTGGGCAATTGCTGTAGCTATTATTTTAACATTTGCAGGGGTATTTACCGTTCCGCGGACAGGTTCGGGGGTGAGATAGGGGCTATCTGTCTCCAAAAGGAGTCTCGAAAGGGGTACCAAAGCCAAGAGCCTACGTAGCTCTTGAGCCGATTTATAAGTGATATTTCCAGCAAAACTCACGTAGAAACCCTTACTTAGGACATATTTCAGAAAATTCTCACTCCCCGCAAAACAATGAAACTGGCCTCTTGGGAGCTTCTCCATTCTTTCCAAAATAGCTTTCATCTCCATTTCTGCTTCCCTCATATGAATTACTACCGGCAGTCTCAATCTGACTGCAAGCTCAATTTGAGCCGTAAATATTTCCAACTGTTTTTCTTTTGTTTTTTTCTCCTTATCGTAATAAAAGTCTAGGCCAATTTCCCCAATTCCAATTACTCTTTCTGATTTACTACTAATTTCTTCTAGCTCATAGATCATTTGATTCACGTCCGTCACACTCTCAATCTCCTCAGGGTGAACGCCCACCATCGCATAAAGACCCTCCTGTTCAGCAATCAAAACCGTTCTTCTGGCATTCTCC
>Ga0075841_139_pt1 | contig 5937 bp, 6 predicted proteins | sample RifGroE2_FD_67917 | JGI IMG/M metagenome (GOLD analysis project Ga0075841, IMG submission 67917) | Microgenomates (Collierbacteria) bacterium GW2011_GWE2_42_48
CCTTTGTCGGCTTCGATAAATTGAAGTTCGGTTTCAGTAACTTTGTAATCGAAAGAGTGGTCGAGGTCGGCCAAGAGCTGATAGAAAACCAGCTGACGTTTGTAATCGCCGTTGGAACTTTTAGTATTGCCTTCGATATCATTTCTCGTTCGGGGTTGACCTGTTTTATAGTCGACAAAACGAACGTGTTTTTCTTTTTTGTTTGTTAAATCAATTCTGTCGGCTTTGCCGGTGAGCGGAATATCGTCGAGGACAATTTGGGAAGTGAGTGATTTACCGAAATTCTTTTCGGTGAAGAGAGCGGGGATGAAACTATCTTTGTAGTAATCATAGTAAAAGGACAAAACTTTCTGACCTTTTTCCAAGTAGTTTTTGAAGTCCGCTTCGGAGAGAACCTCGCGGCGAAGTGCGGTTTCGAAATCTTTTAGAAAATCTTTTGGCGATTCAACTTTGCCGGTATTTTTCAGGTTGATATATAGATACTGTAAGGCAAAGTGGACCGCGGTACCAAAGCTCATAGATGGAGGAGTGGTGCGAGGAATACGATAGAGATTGTCCAGCTTAAATTTGTAGTGGCACTCCAAATATTTATTTAGTGCCGTAGGTGAGAGCTTGAAGTCTTTGATGATTTCTTTGAGGTATTCTTTTTCGCCGGAGGCAAGAACCGGGGAGACTGGAATGGCTAGGAGTTTGCCTAAAATTTTGGCGGCGTTTTTTTGGAACTTGCCGACTTTGATCAGCTTGCGCGTTTTTTTGGGAATCTCATCGAGGAACATTGAAGGAAAAATCATTTTGAGAGAGGTAGGGTACTCGGTGGAGCCGGTGAGGTAGAGATTCTTTTTGGCACGGGTCATGGCCACATAAAAGACACGACGTTCTTCGGCATTTTTATCTTCTTTGTCGGTGTCTTCCAGAGCCAGGATACCCGGAGGAAGCTTGATCATCTGTCTTTTGGTGTGATTGCCCCAGTGAGTGTCGGCGAAGCGGTAGATAAAGACTGTTTTCCATTCCAGACCTTTAGCTTTGTAGACTGTGGTGAGAGTTACCGCATTGTTGTCGCCTATTAGCGCCTGCTCTTCCAACTTCAAGCCATTCTCGTCCATGGTTTTTAGATTGAAGACGTAACCAAATAAGTCAAGACCGGGGAAAGCGGCGGATTGTTTTTTGACATCTTCAAAAAGAGTACCGAAACGATTTAACTCTTGAATCGGTTGAGGTAGGGCGAGGATGTAATCAAGGAGCCCTGATTCTTGAAATATCATTTGGAACATCTCAGGAACGGTGTGAGTAGCCGCTTTGGAGTTCCAGCCGAGGAAACGATGAAAGACGTCGATAACGACCGGGTCGATGTCGGGATGAGCATCAAGGAGAGTGTCCATGAGAGACTCACGTTTTTCGTGGGCGTAACGAGAGATTTTTAAAATGGAGAGAGGGTTTAGTTTGAAGTACGGAAAATTGAGAGCCAAAAACAAGTCGAGATCGTCAACCTTGCTTTGAAAAGTAGTGACGAGAGAAATAATTTTGAGGAACTGGGAAATGAGTGGCGTGGAGAGAATGTTGACACCACCTTCGAGACGATATGGGAGGCCTTTGGATTTGAAAAGATTGACCAAGTTTTCGATGTCGGCGTTGTCTTTGGTTATGACGGCAAAATCGGATGGCTTGGCACCGGCTTTAATTTTTCTTTTCAAGGTACTCGCAATGAACTCGTCTTCGAAAAGGGGTGAGGTAAATTTGGCAACTTTAAGGGACAAATCTTGAAATTTAACGTTGTGGTGGAGAGGGGGTTCGTTGATTATTCCGGCGGAGGCTTCAAGTAAAGTTTGGGTAGAACGATAGTTTTGGTCTAGAACAATTTTCTTTAAGTTGGGAAATCTTTTTTGGAACTCACGGACATTTTCTTTGGAGGCACCTTGAAATCTAAAAATACTTTGGTTAGGGTCGCCGACGACAAAGACATTGGCTTCTTGACCCCAGAAACTGGAGAGGGCAAAGATGAGACGGTTTTGGGAGTTGTTGGTATCTTGGTATTCGTCGCCCAGAATGTACTGGAACTTTTCTTGGTAGGCTAGAAGAAAATCGGCATCTTTTTCGAAGGCTTCAACTACCCAGTTGATCATGTCTTCAAAATCGTAGCGGCCGATGGCAGAAAGTTTGGCTTGATATTTTTCGTAGATATTGAGAAGGTCGGTATTTTTGCCGACTAATGTTTCCCTTTCGTTGAGAGCGCCTTTTTTCAGGTCCCCTTTTTCGAGTTCAAATTCTTCTTGTAAAAGAGTGACCAACTGCTTGTATTTATCAATGGGGTAACCTTCGCGTTTGAGGTCGGCGATGGCGCCAAGAATATATTTAAGATAGTAAGTGGGGTCGCCGGCCGGTTTTAAAAGAGGAAAAGAATCGCCTTCCAAAATCTCTTTAATTAATTGGATCTTTTCCAGGTCTGTGGCAATACTTAAACCCTTGGGTCGGCTAAACCTTTCCGGATTTTCGGAGATGATGTCGGAGCAGAAGGAGTGATAGGAGGTGACTTTGACGTAGTAACCGTCTTTGCCGACGAGCTTTATTAAACGCTCTCTCATTTCGCGAGTGGCGGCGTCGGTATATGTCAAAGCAAGAATGGACTCTGGGTTAGTATCAGTTTCTTTGAGAATATTGGCAATTCTGGCTGTAAGAAGTATCGACGGCTTTTTTCTGCGAATCGTTTAACTTTTTGTACGCTAGGTCAAATTCCGGTGTGGTCTGGGGCATGGACTTATTCTATGTCTTTTTTATCGGAATCTAAACCGGACTTCAGACTGTGCGAGGACTCAAGTTTGTTGCCAATCTGATTTAATGTCTGGGAGGTAGTATTCATAGAGTTGTAAGCATTTGTTAAGTGCTTGCCCAGAAGGGTGAAGTCGCCATTTAATTTTTCGTAGTCTTTTTGGACGGCTCGAAAGAAGGATTGTTTGTAAATTGGCATAGAGAGTGGTCGGGGAAACAGGAAAGACACGAGAGTCTCGGCTGAGGCTCATGATTTCTTCCTCATTGACTATTTCGTAGTAGACGGACTCGGAAGGAATATACATGAGAGCAAAATCGAGAGTCCCTTCTTCGGGAAGAATATACTTGCCGGAGATATCTTTGGTGAGGTGGCTTGATATATCTTTTGGAAATTTTCCATGGGAAACTTGGAGTCTATGGGAAGAATACCGGCTTGGGTTTTGATGGCGGCGTCGACAATCTGGCCACCTTTGAAGTGGTGTTGAAGAGCGTAGCCGGTTTTGGGAAACATCTGGGCGATTAAATCAGTTAGGACTTGTTCACCAATGTTACCTCTGAGTTTAGGGGACTTTAGATAGTCTTGGAGATCTTTCATGGAGCGACTGACTTCGCCAAAAGCACCGGCTTCTTTTTTGAGGTCGCCAATGACGGTGGTTGCTTGATCAAGACGGGAGAAAAGTTCGCGGTAATTTTGTTGGAGTGAAGCCGTTGTTGTTCTATTAGTGGTATCGAACGATTGCTGGAGAGACTTGAGCCAAGCGTTGAGGGTAGGGTCGGTGTTTGGTTTTTGCAGCTGGGACTTGAGAAGAAAATAGAGAATCAATAAGCCAAAGAAGAGAAAAGCTATTACAATTGAAGTATCAGTTGACATAGATTTATTTTACAGTAATGGAACGAAACAAACACGAAAGAAATAAAAAATATGGATGGTTGGTTTTTTTTGCCCTTGTTAATTGGCTGGTAATTGCTCTAGCCGTGTGGAAAATAGATCCTGACAATATGGCTAACTTTCTTTTTCCGGGAAGCTACCTGCCAATGGGTTTGTTGCTGATGGGGGGGATATTTTGGCTGTTATCGATATTAACAATGTCATCAATTAGAGCTTTACGTTGGACTCTGGGGATTATTATTGATTCTTGGATTGCTTTCAGTATGGGAGGTATATATCTATAAGAAAAAACCAAAGGATGTGCTACACTTTGATTAATTAAAGTTATTATTTAGGACAGAATATGCAACTTTCAAATAATCCTCTTAACAAAACAATTGAGAAACAATTATCAGAGATGATGTACGGAATTTTGGCGGAACTTAAGACTCCTGAGGATGTCAAAATGGTAATGAATGATGTGCTAACTGATGGTGAAAGGGTGGCAATTTTGAAAAGACTGGGAATTGCCGTGTATCTTGATAAAGGAAGAAATTATGAAGATATAAAAAATAATATTAAGGTGAGTTCGGCGACAATTGCTTCCGTCGCAGAAAATTTGGGTAACTCTGGATGGCAGGAAATGATTAAAAGAATTAAGGCAGAAGAGTGGGCATCTGAGTGGACAAATAAAATTTCCGGAGGAATAAAGAGAATTTTTGGATGAGCTACAATTGAGGCATGGGAAAGTATTACATCACCACCACATTACCTTACGTTAACGCGGAGCCGCATATTGGTTTCGCCATGGAGATAGTGCGCGCGGATGTAATGGCGAGATTGCATCGGGCTTTGGGGGATGATGTTTTTTTTAATACCGGTACAGATGAACATGGACAGAAAATTTATCAAAAAGCCGTTGAGCTAGGAATTGATCCACAGAAATACTGCGATGAAAGTGCAGCAAAGTTTTCTGTTTTAAAAGAAGCACTAAATTTGTCTTACAACAGTTTTGTTCGTACTACCGATGAGCATCATATAAAAGCAGCACAGGAGTTTTGGAAACTTTGTGATGCAAAAGGAGATATTTATAAGAAGAACTATAAAATTAAGTACTGTGTGGGGTGTGAGTTGGAAAAGACAGACTCCGACCTGGTGAATGGAAAATGTCCAATTCATCCCCAGATGGAACTGGAGATTCGTGAAGAAGAAAATTATTTCTTTAGGTTTTCAAATTATCAAGAAAGACTCTTGGAGCTATATAAAAATAATCCCGATTTTGTGCAACCGGATTTCCGTCAGAATGAGATGAAGATTTTTGTAGGAGGTGGTTTACAAGACTTTAGTATTTCTCGTCTTAAAGCAAAAATGCCCTGGGGAGTGGAAGTCCCTGGAGATTCCGAGCAGGTGATGTTTGTCTGGTTTGATGCTCTGGTCAACTATATTTCTTCTCTTGGCTGGCCGGAAAACAAGGCTAAATTTAAAGAATATTGGCCTGGAGTGCAAATTTGCGGAAAAGATAACCTAAGGCAGCAAACTGCTATGTGGCAAGCAATGCTGATGTCGGCCGGTTTACCAACATCCAAACAGATAGTTGTCGAGGGTTTTATCACTTCTGGTGGAGCAAAAATGAGTAAGAGTTTGGGAAATGTGATTGACCCTTTGGAGTACGTGGAAAAATACGGCACGGATGCTGTGCGCTATTTTTTGACAGCCGAGCTGTCTGTTTTTGAGGACTCGGATATAACAAAAGAGCGATTTGAAGAAGCTTTCCAGGCGAGTCTTGCCAATGGTATCGGTAATTTGTGTGCACGCGTGGCGGCAATGTCAGAGAAAGAAGGGTTAAGAGTGACTTCCGAAACATTGTCTATACGAAAAGAAGTGCTTGAGAAACTTGAAAAATATAGGTTTGACGAAGCAATGGCATTAATTTGGGAAGAAATTAAAAAAGCCGATGGTTTAATTAATCAGAGACAGGTTTGGAAATTGGAGGGAGAAAAAAAGATTGCTTCTTTAAATGAACTCGTTAAGATTATCCGCCAGATTGGAGTAGATCTTGTGCCTTTTATGCCGGCTACTTCCGAGAAAATCATGGCGCAGTATGGCGTAGAGGAAATTAAAAAAGCGGAGAATTTGTTTGCACGATTATCATAATGTTAATTGATACCCATTGCCACCTGACCGACTCAAAGTTCACTGATGTAAAGGGGGTGATTGCGGAAGCGGTGGATGCCGGGGTGGAAAAAATATTTATGCCTTCCGGGAGTGTGGAGAATGCCAGAAGAACGGTTTTGATTGCTGAACAG
>Ga0075841_141_pt1 | contig 5722 bp, 8 predicted proteins | sample RifGroE2_FD_67917 | JGI IMG/M metagenome (GOLD analysis project Ga0075841, IMG submission 67917) | Microgenomates (Collierbacteria) bacterium GW2011_GWE2_42_48
TGAACCTAATATAATTATTTTTTTATTCATTCTAATTTCACCTCCTTAATTATTAACCCGTACACATGTACTACAGGTGAGGAGATGATTTTCTTTCAAATATATGTCGAATAGTTGCTTGCGTGGCAACAAACAACAATTTTGGTGGGCTGTTATGAACAATATTGCGAGCTTTTATACTCTAAACATTCTTTAGGATTTTCTCTTTCCAATTGTTTTCGAATAAGTTACCCGGACATTCTGTTTCTCCAAGTAACTCTTTATTTATAACTTCGTTATGGCCATATATTCTTTCCTTTTTAATAGACAGCGTCTTAATCAACCCGGACAGGGCCTGCATTGCTTCTTCTGTAGGTTCCTTATTTATAAACTTTCCAGCAAGAGCTATTGATATACTTTTACGATTAACTTCTAAATTACCTGCATGCCAAAGATACGCATCTGTATCTGTTAATTGAATAATCTTTCCATTAGGTCTAATTAAAAAGTGGTAACTAACAAAACACATATTATCTTTTGTAGCAGGTTTACCAAACCAATAATGACCGGAATAAAGCGGCTTGTTAATAACGTCTTCATCGTTAAGATACTGTTTTATATATAATCGTAAACCTAAAACATTCAGTTCTTTTACACTTATTGTTGGGGAACTTGAAGTATGGTGAATAACTACACAATCGGTTGGAAGACGCCATTGATCCCAATTATACCCATTTTCCCCTATATAAAATAAACTTTGTTTCAACAACCTCTTGAATTCTGACTTTTCAGAGCGTTCCATTTTACTCAATTGTTTCTTTTCAAATAGACTAACTAAATATTTTATTCTATCGTTCTGATACCATAACGGATTTGTTTCGAGCGTCTGTTGTAGGGATAAGAAATCACTATTATCCATGTTTCAATTATAAGTTCTTTATGGGATATTGGAAATTAAACCACCGTCTAAATTTTGGTGGACCGTAGCGGAATCGAACCGCTGATCTCCGCAATGCGAATGCGGCGCTCTACCAACTGAGCTAACGGCCCCCGTGCAACATTTCAAACGCCCGGGATAACTTGCCAATATTACCTTATACAATGCCAAAATCCAAACTTAGCGGTTGTGGTTCCAGACCGGGTGTGCGTGTCCCAAGGCCTTTCTCTCTTTAAGGTAGGCAACGTGTTCTTCCCGCTTGGCATTTAGTTTTTCAACGTCAAATCCCGCCTCGCTGATTACTTTGACGGCAAATTCTCCTCCGACAAAGTGGGGTAAAATCACGAAAGAAGCAAAACGAGGGAATCCTTGTTCTCTGAGCGCACCTTGTTTACCAAAAAGTTGTTTGTTTCAAACTCCGGAATTGTTGAAATAACTATCTTCGCCCTTCCTATCGAAATCTCCTCCAAAAACTCGCTGTCTTCCGCATCGCCGTAGATACAGTTTATCCCCTTCCCTGTTAATTCCTTGATAATGTCAGGGTCGAAATCAATCGCCAAAAACTGCGTCCCAAATTCCTTAAATATTTTCACAAAATCGTAACCTGCCCTATTGCAACCGAACAGAACAGTGTCGTAGACACGAGCGGAATCACTTTCGGTGGTGGGCGCCCTACTTTCAAATATCTTTAACAAGGGAATAAATAGCGGGTAAATTTTTTCAGAGTACACAATTAAGTAGGACGACATGGCTATACTAAAAAATCCCAAAATTGTAATTACGCTTACAACCTCTTCCGACACGTGCCCCTGTTAGGAAGGCCGTCTTTTTGGAGTAGCCGAGAATTTCGACCAGTATCCCTAGAATTAACGGTTTTCCGATTAGTACAAAGGCCGCCAAGATAGAAAGGGGCACAAACATTCCCGACAAAGTATCAAAAGAAATTGAGTACCCGAGGGAAATGAAAAACATAACGATGAAAAAATCCCGGAGAGGTTTCAGACGCGAACTTATTTCCGAACTGTACGGCAAAATCGACAGGGAAACTCCCGCGACCAGGGCGCCGATCTCAATTGAAAAGCCGAGTGTCCCGAATAGTGTAGCCAAACCAAATCCCCACGCCAAAGAAAAGAGAAATAAATACTCCTGGGAACGGGCGAAAAAAGTTCCCAACGCGGGCATCACGTAGTAACTGACCAGTGAAATTACCAATATTACGGCCAGGCCTTTGACAATTAGCAAAAGAAAAGAAGACACTCCCTCGTTTCCTCCGGATATTCCTGAAACTGCAATTAAAGCCACAGCCGCGAGAATGTCCTGGAGAAGCAGAATTCCTATTGTTAGACGGCCGTACAGTTTTTCCAGGTCTTTTTTATCGGAGAGAAATTTCAGAACAACAATTGTGCTGCTAAAGGACAGAGCTATTCCTATATATAAACTGTCCAATTCAGAAAAATTCAACAACCGTGCCAACAGAAAACCAAAAAATGCCGTGAATAAAACCTGGAGGAATCCGATTAAAAAAGAGGTTGTACCAAAACTTTTTAGTTCTTTAGGATTAAGATGCAGCCCGACAATAAAAAGAAGAATTGCGATGCCCATTTGAGAAAAAACGGACATGGCTTCGTCCGACCTTAGCACCCCGAATACATGGGGACCTAAGAGTATGCCGGTTAGAACGTATCCGATGACAATGGGTTGTTTGAGAACGCGCATTACACCTGCGAGGGCAGCCGCTACTACAATGATCACACTAAGTTCGGTGAACAGGTTCATGTATTTATTAGTTTAAGGCAATTGGTATTGATGAAAATTTTAGTGCAAAATTAGCCTTTGTATCTACTACGAATCTCTTTGCAAATATCCCTCGTATGAGATAAATCCTCCGTCCAGTATGGTGGCTCGAGATTTTATTAACTCTGTCAGGAACCGCTCATCATTGTAGATTGAGTCTCTATGTCCTCCGACGTAAAGAACTTTTACTTCCGCAGTTAAATTATATCTATAGTAAACTATGCGCGCACCTTCTCTTTTGCTTAAATTTAAATGCGGCAAATTAATATAAGCATGCCAAATCCTATTAGAACTATCGCCATCAAATCCTCGCATAGGGTATTCTCCAGGAAGCTGATTATCCTCGTTAAGAAGCTTTAGAATTCTTCCAAATTCGATCTCTAAACCTGGGTAAATTCTTTTACGGGAACATCTAACCAAATCTTTTTCGAGAACGTCATTATTAATCAACATCCTCGATATCCATCTCCCCGAAAGTATTCCTATAAAGGGCTAGATGGTAGGGAATCTCTTCATTGAGTTCCACCATTTTGTACGGCGGTTCGGCTTGCGCCTTTAGTTCAAGTTCTTTTGCCGTAGACAGTTTGTGCTCGTTCGTAATAGCCTCGATCAGTTTAAGTTCTACAGGAGTAAAAACACTCAGATCTGGAGGAACTTTAGCAACAATAGTAGAAGGTATAAACTCGGCAGGTTGTTCACCAACCTCCAACATGTTTTTAGACACCATGTCTTTCAATATATCGTAAAATCTGACGGGCATGGGTCCGTATAAGTATTTCATGTACTTTTCCCTTGAGATAGGCTCCTGCAAAAGTTCGTAGGCAGTAAAATCTACGAAATACATCAACTTTGCTAACTTCTTTTTACCTAAATGGAGGGGTATATTACTAGCAAAGTACAATATTAAAGATTCTAGTTTTGTCTGGGCAGTGCCCTTCTTAACACTCATTTATGCATTCCTAACAAAATATTATACTTATATGCTTATATACACAAATATATAGAGCCACACACATACTTTGTAAATATTACTAGCAGCCACTCTGTGACCGTCTCCCACATGGCGCACCCGGAGGGACTCGGCCACGCGTTCTCGACTGCTGGCGATCCGCTCTGCCCCGGCTCGGCGTCGTCGCGCCTGCGCCATTCGAGTCTTCTAGTACAACAAGAAAATTTCGTAAGCACCTTCGGCACTTCCGAAATTTCCTGGCGCACCCGGAGGGACTCGAACCCCCGACTTCAGCGTCCGCAACGCTGCGTTCTATCCTCTGAACTACGGGTGCCTATTTACAGGGTGATTATATATAAGTTATGTGCTTATCCAACGCCTCTTTTATCTTGGCTTTATCGGCCTGCTCAAAACTGAAAAACAGGCGGCCGGGAAGATACGTATAGGTGTCGACAATCATAATTTCCGCCCCGGCGATTTGTTTAAAGAAAAACTGCCTCAAATCGTGCCAATAGTACATAGAGTCGCCGTACTTAATTCCGTGACTCGACGCTTCGACATGAATAGAGTGCTCGGGTAATCTGTTGAGGGAAACGAGAAAGAAAATCAAACTGGCTACGACAAAAATCAACCCGAACTCTTTCATAACTACCAGTAAAAGTGCAATAACGACTAACAACCGAATCCCACTCTACATACATTTCTTTGGGACCGAGCGTTTGGGGGTCAAAACCATCGGGTCTCTTATTGTCGGACGGTTTTTGGTTAGTTAAACCGATAAGGTTCAGTATCTTTGAATATGGTATTTGCATAATCCAATAATAGTTTTTTTACCGATAGAACGCAATAAATTGGGGTAGTTACAAAGGCCGGGTGTATGAAAATTTCTGGCGGAGGGTACAGGATTTGAACCTGTGGACGGCAATTAACCGTCACGGCTTAGCAAGCCGCTGCATTACCGCTCTGCCAACCCTCCAGGGTTTTTCCCGTTTACTTAGGGCAAAACACTGGACTTCCGCAGCCCCCGCAGCATACAAAACTTTGGCCGATTCAAGAAAAGTAGCCCCGGTAGTACTTATATCGTCGACAAGCAAAATCTTTTTCTCCTTGATCCTTGCCGGAGCCGTTACGGCAAAAGAACCTTTCACGTTTTCCTGCCTGCCTTCCCTATCCCGGGTATGCTGTGCCTCTGTATTTCTAACCCTTATCAAGAGCTCTTTATTTAGAGACAGTTTAAATTTGTTACTAAACTCCTCTGCTATCATATTTGCCTGGTTAAATCCCCGGTACGAAAGTTTTTTAGGGCTGGAAGGGATTGGTAGACATAAGTCAGGAGTTATTCCGCTCCACATTTCAGCGCAAACGTCGGCCGCCTCCCTGCAAAGTTTCCGGAGACTCAAAAACTGCTTTGCCCCGTATTTGGAAAATTTTATGCATTCCCGGACTTTTCCGTCGTAGGTGTATACGCAAATAAGTCTGGAAGGTGCTGTTCCTCTTAATCTTTCGGCGCACTGCGTATGAGTGAAACCACCTTCGGAAGGTAAATCACATACCAAACAATACTGCGCCGTAAGCAAAGAGCACTCCGCCAAACAAGTATCACAGAAAACCTCACCTTCGCTATCGCAAAAAATGCACTTGGGCGGAAATAAGTATTTTAATAAGTTCTCCATAGGTTATCCACAATGGGTTTAATGCTTTCGTAGTGAGGTTTTAGTCCCGCGGGACTCATAGTAGTCGACGGCATAGACCCTGTAGTAATAATACGCGCGGTGGTTTTGAATAAAAGTGGGGTGTTTCTAACGAAAATGGAATTTTTGTAGACAGTTTAGTAGGACCTTTGATAATATTCTGGTTTGGATTAAATCAGAAAAGAGAGACGGATTTAAAAGCGGAGCCGAAAGGCTCTGTTTTTTTGAAATAATCCCTAGAAAAAATTTTACGGCTGCAAAAAAGCAGCCTTAAAAATCTTATGGTGGAGATGGGGGGAATCGAACCCCCGTCTTGAGAACTTCTCATGCAGCTTCTACAAACTTATCCAAGCTTATCTTAGATAGAGCCGG
>Ga0075841_134_pt2 | contig 5332 bp, 4 predicted proteins | sample RifGroE2_FD_67917 | JGI IMG/M metagenome (GOLD analysis project Ga0075841, IMG submission 67917) | Microgenomates (Collierbacteria) bacterium GW2011_GWE2_42_48
AGTTTCCCAATACATCTTGGAGTAAAGTGATCTATCGTATTACCAACGCCATCACATGACCCGTTATGAACCGGAGCTTCACACGGAGGGTAGTATTCAACTTCCTTATTCATTTAAAGAAAATATATCATCATAAATCTAAATTACCAGAGGCAAAATATTAAACCAGAAGTGCAAATCCTCTGGTTACATTCGTAATCCTTCAGTAAAAACCACCAGACGTTTGTTATAACTTTTTTTATTCAAATCCCAAACCCCATCACAGGTAACCAAGTTTAAATAAACACCGCCATTGAGACTAAACACCCCTTCGGCATAGCCAGAATTTAAAATACGTTTTTCCCGGACAACAAAAACAAACTTAAATACAAATACTTTTTCAAAAAAACGATTCATGTCACTGAGTATACCAACAGGGAACACGATTCACTTTTAGTCGGGGTACTGAGTGACGATCTCAGGCCCTACGACCCCCAGCCGTAGATACTACCGTTATACTATACCCCGAACGGACTGAATTATAACATAAAGAACAGTTTTCACTCTTGATGTTTCGGGTAAAATTTGGTTAAATAAATCATGAGTTTTATTAAGGTAGAATGTAATTTTTGTCATAATAAATTCGACCGTTCATGGGATTGAATTGTTTGGACTTTGTGGCCAACTTAAAAACTATGACAGTCTGATGAAAACAAAACTCCAAAAAGCCAAAGAATATAAACTGTGCCTAATAAGTCTATTTCTGAGTGATCTATTTCCGCACAATCGCCTTCAAAATAAATTAAACATCTTGCAAAAAAACACAAGATATCTATAATGGATTTAGATTAGTAAAAAACCCGAAAGTTTATGCCCAAAAAAGCAAAAGAAGAGAAAGCCAAAGTTGTCCAAGTAAGTAACAATGACGATCGTCTAACCGCTGTCAAGATTGCTATGCAGCAAATCACCAAGCAATATGGTGAGGGCGCCATCATGCGCATGGGGTCAGACAAAATCAATGAAAAAATCCCAGTCATTTCTTCTGGTTCAATCAGTCTCGATCTTGCTCTCGGTGTAGGTGGCTTTCCTAAAGGAAGAATTATCGAAATCTACGGTCCAGAAGCCTCAGGTAAAACCACGCTCGCTCTCCACGTTATTTCCGAAGCCCAAAAGGCGGGCGGAGTAGCCGCCTTCATCGATGCCGAACACGCTGTCGATCCTACCAGAGCCAAGTCCATTGGGGTTGATCTGGACAGCCTCTTACTTTCCCAGCCGGACAATGGCGAACAGGCTCTTGAAATTGCCGAAACCCTCATTCGTTCAGGTGGTGTTGATGTTGTCGTCATCGACTCTGTCGCCGCCCTTGTTCCCAAAGCCGAAATTGAAGGCGAAATGGGGGACGCTTCCATGGGTATGCAGGCCAGACTCATGAGTCAAGCTCTAAGAAAGATTACCGGCGCCATTTCCAAGAGTAAGTGTATCGTCATTTTTACCAATCAACTTCGCGACAAAATCGGCGTCATGTTCGGTAATCCAGAAGTGACCACCGGAGGAAAAGCTCTCAAATTTTATGCTTCGATTCGTATCGACATGCGCAAAATTGGCAATATCCAAGAAGGTGAAGAAATTGTTGGCTCCCGTCATCGTGCCAAAATCGTCAAAAACAAAGTAGCTTCCCCTTTCAGGTCAGCCGAGTTCGATATTCTTAATATCGGTGGTATCAGTAAGTTGGGTGATCTCCTGGACACCGCCATCGCTTACGAAATTATCGAAAAAGCTGGTGCTTTCCTAAAATACAACGGCGAAACCATTGCCCAAGGAAGAGAGGCTGCTAAAGCCATTCTTGCCGAAAAACCGGAAATGATTGAAAAAATCAAGAAAGAAGTCGTTGCCAAAGTCAATGCCGGAGCAACTATCACCAAGTGAGATCAGAGCTAGTCTTATAAAATACGCGGCCTTTTGTCTTAGCCGAAGACCATATTTTGAGGAAACAATTCGTCAAAAACTTGTTTTAAGATCCAAAAAGCTCAAGTTTGAAAATGCATCGAAGGTAATTACAGACATCCTAAAAGATCTAAAAAAGAGCGGCTACCTCGATGATCCCTATCTTGCCCAGGCTTTTGCTAGACGTCAGCTGGACAAGTGTTACGGCCCCAGAATAATTAGTCTCAAACTAGGCAGAATGAAGCTAAATAGGGAAGTAATTGAGCTCGCCTTGGAAGAAGCAAGTATCGCCAAACAAGTCGCAGCCATCAAAAAATATACCCTCAAATACCCAAAACTAGACAAGTACAAGATTACCTCCAAGCTCTATGCCCGAGGTTTCAGTTCCTCCGCCATAAATAAACTATTTGACTCAGAGTACATTGAAGACTAAAATATGGTTACTAATCTAAGAAGTCACTCTTAAAATTACGCAATGTTCGATATAAGCAACACCAATCTAAATATAACTCAGTCGCTCCGCGGCTGAGTTTGCGTGGTTTCCCTGGGTTTCTCTTAGACTAGGTTTAATATTTTTTATAAACCGATGTCATTACTATCAATTTTTAAAACCAATCTTTTTAAGGCCTCCTCGACCCCTTCTTCATCTACATCTACTCCAAAAACTACCCCTTCAGAGACAGTTGCTCTTAAAAAAGACGAGCCCAAAGTCGCCACTCCTTCGGTCGACACTGCCGCCATTATTGCCCAGGCTCAAGCCCAAGCCCAAAACCAGGCCAGAGAGATCATTCTTGCCGCCAAAGACGAAGCCTTCAAACTCAAAGATCAAGCTCTCAAAGACACTCGAATTCAGCTTGAAGATATCGAAATTAGAGTCAAAGCCCTAGCTCAAAAACAGCAAGGTCTGCAAACTCTAGAAGATCAGGTCAGAAAAGAAAAACTTACACTAGAGGCACAGCAAAAGCAAGCTGAAGAGATGAAAGCCAAAATCGCCGAAGAGGAAACTGCCATGGCCAAAAAACTGGAAAAGATTGCTTCTCTAACTACGGAACAGGCTAAAAAAGAACTACTGGCTCAAGTAGAAAAGGGTTCTTCGCAAGAAATTGCCAGAATTATCAAAGAAACTGAAGAAAAAGCCAAAATCGAAGCCGAAGATGTCGCCAGGGAAATACTTGTTGACTCCATGCGCGCCGGGGCTACCGACTATGTAGCCGAGTACACTATTTCTACCGTTCCCATCCCGGATGAAGAAACCAAGGGTCGTATTATCGGCAAGGACGGACGAAATATTCGTATTTTCGAAAAAGTCTCGGGCTGTGATGTTTCCATGGATGACGCTCCTGACGAGGTAAAACTTAGTAGTTTTGATCCGAAAGACGGTCGCATTCACCCCGCTCGCATTGAAGAGTATTTTGACAGAGCTCGTCGCGACGTTGAACAACTAATGTTCCAGGAAGGTCAGAAACTTTGTCACGCCGTCGGTGTTTACAACATGCCCCGTGACGTCATTGCTGTCCTGGGCCGTTTTAAATTCCGCACTTCCTATGGCCAGAACATGATTAGCCACACTCTCGAAGAAACCAGAATCGGTATCAAACTCGGAAACGAAGTAGGAGCCAACATCGACACTATTCGTCTTGGCTGTCTTCTTCACGATATTGGTAAGGTTATTGAAGGAGAAGGAAATCATGTTGAGTTAGGCGTCAATTATCTTAAAAAATACAACCTTCCTCAAGCAGCCATAGACTGTGTCGCTCAACATCACGAGGACGAGGAATTCAGCTCCGTTGAGTCCATGCTTGTTTATATCTCGGATGCTATCTCTGGTAGTCGTCCCGGCGCCCGCCATGAAAACACCGAAGAATACGGTAAAAGAATTAAACAACTTGAAGAAATTGCTAAAAAACATCCTGAAGTTGAAGATGCTTATGCTATCTCAGCCGGTCGTGAAATCCGTGTCATCGTTAACCCCGGCAAAGCCGGTGATGATCAGTTGTCAATTCTGGCTCAAGCCATTCGCGACGAGATTCGTTCAACCATGACCTTTCCCGGAACCGTCAAGGTCAACGTTATTCGCGAAACTCGAGCTGCTGAAATTGCAAGTTAGACTTGCATAAACCGTTCTTTTGGTGGTAACATCAGCTAAATTAATTAATACTTTGCTGCCCAATCACCTTAAGGGGGTGAAAAAATATGACCAAACAAACACTCATCGGCATAGTGTCCAAAAAGGTACACTTGACCAAGAAGGCAGTTAAAGAAACTGTTGATACATTTTTCGAAGAATCTATTGTTGCACTCGGCAAAGGAGAAAAAGTAGTCATTTCCGGTTTCGGTACTTTTTATGTAGGAAAAGTTGATGACAAACAAGTTGTTCCTTTTGGTAATGAAGGTAAAAGACAGGTCGTCAAAGGTCACAAAGTCATCAATTTTCATGTCGGTAAGCCATTAAAAAAGAAGGTTTGGTAATGCCGTCCGTTTTCATCAAAACTTTCGGTTGTCAGGCAAACAAATCCGACTCCGAAAGAATCCTTGGTGATTACTCCTCCAGAGGTTATCAAGAGACTCTTGAGTGGAAAGAGGCGGATGAAATTGTTCTCAACACTTGTTCTGTCCGTCAGTCGGCCGAAGACAGGGTTCGTGGCTTTCTCCTTAATTTGACGAAATACATTAACGAAACCGGCAAACCCAAACCCAAAGTAATTCTCACCGGTTGCATGCTTCACTTCAATGAAAAAGAAATCAGAGATCTTCTTCCGGAAGTAGACGAAATTCTTCCCATAGCCGAAGTTGGTTTCAATCAAAAAGCCATTAGGAAAGATAAAGACAACGCTTGGGTCCCAATTTCTACCGGTTGCAACTCGTTCTGCACTTACTGTATTGTTCCGTTTTCCAGAGGTAGAGAAAGATCACGCTCCATGGATGACATTCTCAAAGAGGTAGAGAGTCTCGCTAAAGAAGGTTACAAAACCATCAATCTCCTGGGTCAAAACGTCAACTCATATGGTTTGGAAAAATCAGGGATAAATCTTCGCAAACTTTATATGGATAAAGAAAATTTTTCAGCGAGTTCTATTCCCAGTAACGAGTCTCAGTATCAAAAACCAACAACCACACCCCCCTTTGTTTTACTACTCCAAAAAATTAGTCAAATTTCAGGAGTCGAAAAAATTACCTTTTTCACCAGTAATCCTTGGGATTTTTGGGACGAGTTGATTGAGGAAATCGCCGCTAATCCCAAAATTGATCGCTTTATTCATCTTCCGGTTCAATCCGGAAGCAACCGAGTTCTAAAACTAATGAATCGGGGATATACCAGAGAGTCATATCTATCCCTGGTTGAAAGAATTAGGGCAAAAGTTCCCGAAGCAGTTTTTGGTACGGACATCATTGTTGGCTTTCCCGGTGA
>Ga0075841_112_pt2 | contig 3831 bp, 5 predicted proteins | sample RifGroE2_FD_67917 | JGI IMG/M metagenome (GOLD analysis project Ga0075841, IMG submission 67917) | Microgenomates (Collierbacteria) bacterium GW2011_GWE2_42_48
ACCTTGTCGACAGGGAGACTGTCGAGAGCATTGAAAATAAATTTGGCGGGAGGATAGACGGTGTGGTTTTTGTATTCGTCGTGAACAAACTCACTTAATGATTTGAAGTACGGTTTATCAAACTCGTCTTTGAGTAGTTCTTTCCAACTTTTTTCTAAACGTACAGCCATTAGTATTCGGTCGGGATGTTGGCTGGCATGGTGGGGATGTTTTTCATTACCTCCGAGAGGTCAGTAAAATTAACATCGGTTGGAACGGTGAATTTACTGTTATCAACTATCCAGGGAGAACATTTGACGTTTACTTTTTCGTCAAAGTTGACAGCTCCTTTTGCCGTGTTATCTTTGGTTTCGGTTGTTCCTTCCGATTCGGTGATTTTCAGTTTCATACCTTGGTCCTTTTTCTGTGGGTTCCATGTATACATATATGTGCCATCCGAAACCATACTCATATTGACGCTGGGCATTTCTTTGTCGGTGCTAGTAACAATTACTTCTTGAGCCATTTTTTTGCCGGAGATGTAGATAGTACCTTGGGTATCGGTTTTTGTACCGTCTGTTTCGTCGACAGCTGAAGTGGAGACAGTACACTTTTGGTTTTGACCCATGGCAAGAAGATCGCGTAAGGAAGATGATTGTGACTGTTCGGTTGGGGTGGTTTTGTCTTCACCGGCTTGGTTTTCGGTTCCAGTTGGAGTCTTGACAGTACAAGCGGAGAGAAAAACGGCGGAGATGATAACAAGAGAAAAACGAATTTTGTTAATCATATATTCGTAGTATACCAATTACTGTCAAGAGTTTTCCAAACTTTTCCAGAGATACAAACAGGCAAGCGAACGGTAGGGACTCCAGATTTGAGAAATGGCTTCAATTTTAATTTTATCTTCCCTATCCACTCCATAGAGTTTGGCAACGGCGGCACGAAGCCCAAGGTCTCCAAGGGAAAATGTGTCTTGTCGACCAAGCGAAAAAATAAGGAACATTTCGGCTGTCCAACGACCAATACCTTTGACTGTAGTGAGAGAAGAAATTACTGTTTCGTCCGAAAGAAGATGCAGATTTTCCAAAACCAGTTTGTTGGAAACGATTTCTTCGGCAAGGGACTTGAGATATGAGGTCTTTTGGCGAGATAGCCCGCAAGAGCGAAGGGTCTCATCACTAAGTTTTAATATTTCTTCGGGGCGGGGAGTTTTTTCTTTGGGAAACAATGTAAGGAAGCGATCAAAGATGGTTGCGGCGGCTTTATTGGAGAGCTGTTGACTAAAATGGTGTAGTTATCAATAATGCAGGAAAGAACCGGGTCTTGGCGAAGGTGTTTTATTGCAAGTGAGTTTTCCATAGCTTGATTATAGAGAGAAAGTCGTATAATTTTGAAACTATGACAAGGGTGGAAGACGGTAATAGAAAATTTTTGTTTGACGGGATAACGGAGCTGTTTTATTCTCCGGAGATTATGTCGGGAGCAAAAGAAAAAATTGAAATGGTGAGAGAATTCTTAGAAGAAAATCCGGAGTATAGCTTTGTTTTATATTTCAACCACATTTCATTTAATGATCCGGCGGTACTAGTGCACGTGGCCAATCTTTTAAATCCAAAGGGTGAGTGGCATTTACTGGTGCCAATGTCGTATTCGCACGTCGATACAAAAAGTGTCAAGGGTTTTTTGTCGTCTTTGGGAATGAATGTTGTTAAAGCGTGCGGAATTGAGGCAATACCCGTAGTACAGACATACCAGCTAAACAATCCTAGGTATGGGTACACCGCCGAGGAAGCCAGACAAACATACGTAAACTACGTTCATCGGTTAAAGGAGTTGAAAAGATCAAATACACCAACTGGAGTTCTGATCAGTCCGGAAGGCCATCGAAGTGACACCGGGAAAATGATGGTGGCCGAGTCCGGGATGGTGGCGGCAGGGAGATTGTTGGCACCGGTAGTGTATGTACCATTGGCGGTTTCGTATGAGGGTAAGTTTAAAAGAGACGGAATAAACATCGGAAAGAAAATGTGGATAAATATTGGAGAGGTGACAGTTCAAGAAAACCCGAGAGAGTACCCGAGCGTGGAGGAGCTGATGAAAAAGTTGGCCGTAGCTTTGCCCGAGGAGATGAGAGGGGTTTGGGGATAGAAAAGTACTTGGTATCAATCTAAATACAAAGGGGTGGTATAATATAGGATATGACATATTTTAACCGAGGTGGAAGTGGAGACAATCGAGCCCAGTATTACAGCCCAAGAGAGGGAAGTTTTTCCTCAAGAGGTGGGTTTGACAGGGGTTCAGAGAGAAAAGAAATGTTTGACGCCGTGTGCGCTAAATGTGGAGGTGTGGCCAAGGTTCCTTTTAAACCAAACGGTAGAAAAGAAGTTTTCTGTAGCAAATGTTTTGGTGAAATAAATGGTGAAGAGCCTAGAGGTGGAAACAGATTTGAAAGTAGAGGTAACGACAGAGGATTTGGGGGAAGAGATTCTAGAAGTTTTGATAAACCCATGTTTAGTGCTATTTGTGATGAGTGTGGAGATAACTGCCAGGTTCCTTTTGAACCAAGAAATGGTAAACCGGTACTTTGTAGTGATTGTTTTGCCAAAAAAGATGGTGGAAGAGGTGAGTCTAGATCTTTTGTCCCTTCAGCCCGACCGGCTGCCGGAAACGTGGATTTGAGTGAACTTAACGCTAAACTGGACAGAATCATCAAGCTTCTAACTCCTACCGAACCGAAGAATATAACGGAGAAGATTCTTGAAACTATTGAGATCAATTCCGGAAAAGAAGTTGCTAAGCCCAAGAAAAAGGCCAAAGTAGCTAAGAAAAAGGTTATAAAGGAATAAGTTTTAACTAAAACAAAAGGCAAAAAGAGGCTCTATGAGGGTCTCTTTTTGTAACATATCCTAATTATTTTCTCTTGATATTTAGATTAAGAATAAAGAGTACTCCTATTAAGCTTAAATTGATCAGGACACTAATGCCGATAGCTTGCCATAGAGAGTTTAAAATGGTCCAAATAGAGTGACAACGAGGGAAATGATGACGAACGGAAGAGCTTGTTTGATGTCCGACCAGCTGGGGAAAAAGGAGTTGGCCACCGTGAAGAAGAGATAACCCTCGAGAAGCAGGAGCCAGATGTCTTTGGCAGTGAAACTAGTTTGGAAGAGTGAGGCAAACCAGATAAGAAGAGCCATGCCGGAGATGAAAGGGGCGATGCCGACGAGGAAACCTTGAATGGGATTGAGCTTTTGGGTTTGGACGGAACCAAGGGCAACGTGAGTAGATTTTTCATCCAATTTGTCTTCAAGATATTCGGGAAAGATTTCAATCTTGCCGGTACGAGCGCCTGTCAGAGCGGCGACGAGGAAATGGGAAATTTCGTGGATGAGGGTGCCGGGAAGAAAGATGGTGCTCCAGACGATGATGACGGAGTGCTGACTTCCGCCTAGGCGATGAACGAGATGGGATAAGTCGGAGGTCATTCTCTTTTTGGTGAGGAGGAGACAGAAGAGACTAAGGATAACAAAAAGTAGGGGCATGTACTTATTTTATTCCTCTTCTTCGGATTGAGTGACCGGGAGGCCGTTTGGCCAGCAGTGATTACGGAAGTCACAGCGAACACAGTGGTTGTAGTCCGTGGTGCGATCGAAGTTTAGTGAGCGGATGCTCGCCATTACTTCTCTAATTACTTTCTTTAAATCGTTGACTTCGGCGGGGGTGATATTGAATCTTTCGCTGTGGAACCTGTTTCCTTTGTCGGCTTCGATAAATTGAAGTTCGGTTTCAGTAACTTTGTAATCGAAAGAGTGGTCGAGGTCGGCCAAGAGCTGATAGAAAACCAGCTGACGT